>Ga0209830_10001016_pt1 | contig 26120 bp, 9 predicted proteins | sample ArcticOcean_MG_C_12_FD_187439 | JGI IMG/M metagenome (GOLD analysis project Ga0209830, IMG submission 187439) | Marine microbial communities from western Arctic Ocean - ArcticOcean_MG_CB8_130 (SPAdes) (version 2) | ecosystem: Environmental > Aquatic > Marine > Oceanic | place: Arctic Ocean...
TATTATACATACATATAAATAATAAAAAACGATGATTCTTAATTCTCCTTCTTCTTCTTTATTATCTTCTTTTTCTTATTCGACGAGTTTTCTTTTTCTTTTTGTGAGAAATTCTCTGGATCTTCACCCGTGATTAAATATTTCATCGCATTCGATACGATCATCTTCGACCAATATACGTTCAACATACTCGGAATAGGGAGAAACACAAATGCGACTATTTTCTCGACTAGGTTTAATTTCCCCCATGTCCCAAATATAAACGCGTTCAACATCAAAGGAATCACTAAAACTCTTACGCCAAGAAACAACGGAATCCACGCTAATCCATTCACTAAATAAACACTCGATTTCTCCATCTTACACTTCAACAAAAACCACCTCGTAGACATGTTCACGTTCGTGACTTCGCTCACGAGGAAAAAGTTCACGAAGAACACGCACCTACCCCACAAAACCGCGTACGGCCAAATCAAAATCGAAAACACGTGATGTACGACGAACAAATAATACGCCTTCTTCCCGCCATACGTAACCTGTTGCCCTTTCGGATCTTGCAACATGACTCCCAAATCCCATACCATGTACCCTAAACTCAACCCACACGCTCTGACTGTATCGATCGATGCCTCTCTCACGAACTCTCTCCCGTTATCGCCCGATTCGTAGAACTCGACGACCGCCGGTAACGCGTATAAGGTCACGAAAAACGCTGGGAAGTACGTGGCCATGTTCGTATGCCAAACCTTCCTATCTATTCTCGACATGTTCTCGAAGAAACGCTCGAACAGTCTTGGACTCAAAATCGTGCTCGCCATGCATGTTAATAAACAGGACGTCATCGCGAACATCGCGTTCCCAAGGAACACGTCCACGCCCTCGACTTTCTTCAGCAGAGGAAACCGAGCGAGGTCTGGAACAAAATGGACGAAATTTTGGTCAGCGAAGTCGCTCACTCGAGCGTTTAATGCAGTTTTGACAGCGAACATTGCGATGAATAGGTATCGCGGTTTTTTTTTCGTTCGTTCGTTCGTTTTATCAGGATTTATTGTTTTTAGTATTCGCTCGCGCGTTTCGTTTTGTAACGAAACGTTTTGAATTTTTTTCTCCCAAAACGTTTGTCTCTGTTTTTCACTTTTCTTTATACTGTACGCGCGGTAATAATAAAACGGAACAAAGCGCGTTTACAAAAACTAAATGTAGGACATATACAATCATTACGTTCGTATATAATATTAAACACACTCACACACTCACACACGCTCTCTCTATATATTTAAATTAAATCGATTCCTCTTCGTTTAGTTTTGGTTCTCGCTCGAACGAATTGCGGAGACTAATTTCAATTTAGCCGCGCTCATCGCGTTATGCTCGTCTAATTGCTTCGCGTATTGATTCACTTGGTTAAAAATCAAATAAGTCTCTAATCTGTTCGGTTCTTGTATAGATCTAGAATCCGGGTTATCCTCAGATAATGGTTCTAATCCCGATTTAACTCTGTTTTTGTTTTCTTGTCTTTTCTTGGACAACCATACGGATTTCTGGTGCTGCAAACGCGCGTTCGCGCGATGATAATAAGCGACTTTTTGTTGCTCTTGCACTAAATCATCCATGGATTCTGATAAAAACTCTAACGATTTCTGCGAAAACGGCGCAGAATTCAAATGTAATCTGTTCAAATCTTCTTTTGTTAACTTATTCTCGTCTCTCTCGACTCTGCCGTCCGCGTTTGCGTCCAATTGCGACATCATTGCGGAGACCAAAACCGAATTGCTAATGACAATCGGAATCTCTTCAATGACATCGCTCCACTTCAAACCTTTCCCAGCAATCTTCGCACTCGTCATGTTCCCCCCACACTCCTTAAACGTCTTCAAAAACTGTTCCGTTAAGCGAATCGCTTTCAAACCAAACATCCCGTCGTCGTTCACGCTCGGATCATACACGATACAAACACATCTCTCAATGCTCTCCGCATAGTCCACAAAAGTCTCAATCAACTCTTCCGTATAATACGACCCCATCGTCGTCGATTGATACCATCCAACCGTGTTATTATCCACGTTTACTTCTCTCAACATTCTCATCATCTCGAGTTGATAATTCGCTCCTTCTTCCTCCTGTATCCCTTGCTGATTCTGATTCTCATCTTGATCCACGCTCGGGAACGGGAACGACGAAGTCACCTCTAACGTGTTCCCGACGTCCAACCCTAATAACTGCCCAGTCACTAATTGCGGCGAAGAGTCTCTCGAATGTTTCGCGATTTGTAAAATAACGCGGCCGTCCAATTGCACGTGATGTAATTGTTTCGCTTTTTGCGCGTTCTCCGTTTTCGGTTTATCCTCCGGTTGCTTCGCGGCGAGTGCGGCGAACGATGACATTCGCGTCTATCCTATCTTTTCGTCGCACAGGTGTTTCCGTCGGTCGTTTTTAGATCAGAGCAGCTGCAAGCGCTTTCTTTGTGTCGATGATGGAATCGTTTTTGCGCCTAATAAAAGTCTTTCTTAATAGGGTCTATAAAAAAATTAAAGGTCTAAAAAGAATGAGTTTATAGGTCCAGCACGACGAAGAGCGGACCGGAAGAAAGAGAGCGCTCGAGTGCAAAACTGCTGAGATCATCGCAGGCAAAATAATAAAAAATAACGATGCGTGCGTAAGTGCGCGTGTGTGTGTGTGCGTGAAAATGGGGACGTAAGTTTTGTTAAGCGGCAATTTTTTTAGCGAGCTCGGAAGCGACGGCGTCGATGAACTGTTCGGTCGTCTTACCTTTCGCTCCGCTTAAATCTCGCGTACCTTTACCTTCGCGGAAGAGCTGATGCATGACGTTTCTTATTTCCGTCGTGAACAGGGTCATTTTGTGATAGTTTTCTTTCGTGTCGTGCGTGAACGAAGCGTGGTTCATTGCGCCAATGAGACCTTCGACCATTCCAAGTGGGTTTAAGGATGTTTCTTCGCCCCTTAAGCGAGCCTCGTTCATGTCCGTGACCGTGCCGTGCGAGGCTTCGAATTCTTTGATGTACGAACCGTCTGGAGCGACGCCAACGAGGTTGGACGTGATGAACCCTGGGGATTTGTGCATTTGTGCGAGCTCGTCCGTTAACACGTCGCCGTCGTAATTATGCGCAGCCATACCAAAGTTCCCGTTTGTCCATTGCACTAATTTCATGGTCGCCGCGTCGCTAAGTAAATGAACTAACTCTTCCTTTTCTTCGACAATCTTCGCATTCACGAATTTATGCTTAAAATCTTTATCATACACATCCTTCATTATTTGCCAAAACGGCTCTTGCCATTTAAAAACGGTCTTTTTCGTGACCACGTATGGTTTCACTTTCGCCTCTAAACACCTTTCGAAGAAAAATTTCGCCAACTGATGAACGTTATCGTACGCGTTATCATAAGTAACGACTGCGGAAATCTCATCTTTACACTCTCTTTGATCGATGATAATCTCTTTCCCTTTATCTACTCCACTCGATGGTACGAAAGTCGTCTTCAACGTCCCCGGTCCGACGTTCTTCCAGCCCGCGGAGTATTCGCCCCCAATCGCGTGTCTCTCGAACAAAACCTTATTCTTATACCCGAGATCGATGCCGTCGATATGTATAGTATCTCTCGAAATCGTAATCCCGTTCCACCCCCTACGCATTGCCCCATTCGGCGACCCCCAAGTCTTCTTCAGATTTAATCTCTGCACTTGATCCTTAGTCGGCGTAATCGTAGGTTCTTTAAATATCGCCTTCAATCGAAACCCGCTCTCAACGACTTTTCTTAAGACTTCATCGTTCGTCTCGTCCCTGTTCTTGGCCGATAAATCGAACGTCTCCCACTTCTTCGTGCATACGTTAGGTTCGATCCATTTCTCGAGTATTAAATCCATGCAATATTTCGTCATCTCTTCGCCTTTCACGTATACCATCGGACTCGCTATTAATAACTTCTTCCTCGCAACATCATCATCTTTAACAACATTCGCCGCTCTCGTCGAAGAAGAAGAGGAAGAAAACCGCGAACAAAAAGTTCCCGTGCTTAAGATCTTACCACTTAAAACACTAAAACTCTGCGCTTGATTGCGGGCGCTGCATCGAAAACTTCCCGATATCGCGTTCGCGATCGTTCGCCTATACTTCGACATGATGTTCCCTCGCGCGTTTAGAAAAATGAACTTTTTCTAACGACGAACTCTCTTAGATATTTTCGCTTTTTCAAAAGGTGGTACAAAAAAGTACTCTGCTTTGACCCGCTCTGCTCGTACGATTAAAGACGCTTTATTCGCGTCGCGACCGGTCTCACGCAGTTTCCTAAACAGAACCATCCGCGCTCTTTTCAATGGAAACGAATTCGTTCGGGAGAACGTTCAGTCGTTCAGTCAAAAGCGAGCGAGAAACGATACTGATTTGCTGATCCATTTAAAATCAAAAGCAGAGGAAGATAGGCGAGAGTTATTCAGCAGCAGAGAAAAACTAGATTCTTCTCGTCAGCACAACTTTCTTCATTATTGAAAGAGAAATAAACGAACGTCTTTCTTTTAAAAAGACTCCTAGGTCGTCGCAAAAGAACACCTGAGAGAGAGAGAGAGAGAGAGTAATCTTCTTCTTCTTCTTCTTCGTCGTCGTCTGCGTTGTTTTTGTTGAGCCGTTGATTCGTTTATCGTGTCGCTTGCGAGCTCTTGGACTGCGATTTTATACCGTTCAGTCTAAGCCGTCAAAATTTCTTCTTCTTCTTCGCATAGCTTCTTTTGGAAGGACGAGGGATTGGGAGAATAATACTGTGTAGTAATAAATAACAAATAAATAATTGAAGAAGAAGAAGAAGAAGAGGGAGAGAATGGGAAGAATAGAGAAGAAGGCGAGAGCGCACGACGTATCGCCGAGAATGCGAGCGATAATCGAGCAAATATTGAGATACCAAAAACCGAGGAAGTTCACTGATATACCATCGGAGTTACCGAGATTTGTTTGGACGTTTGGGAAAGGGGATTTTACGCATTGGGTCGACGTGTTTAACGCGTTCGATCTGTTCTTAGAAGCATCTACGACGACTGCGACGACTGCAATTTTTGGCAGTGACGATAGAAAGCTCGCTCGCGACGATGATTTGGTCGATGCGAACGCGGGAACGAATGCGACGACGAACTCTTTTGCGGCTACTGCAAACACGACAACAACTGCTTCGGAATCTGCGTTGAAACAGAAACGAATGAAGTTTGAGAGCGAACCGAACTTTATATCGGTTAAAGACGCTTGTAATTTCGTGCTCGAGTGCGCGTATTTAGTCAAAAGCATAGAAGATGAAACGAAGATGAAAGAGAGTTTTGCGACGCGAGCGGTTTCGAAGATTCAAGTTTTAGAGGATTGGTCAGTCGAAGTCGAACGAGAAGAAAAAGTAGAAAAAAATGATGATGATGGAGGATGTTATGCGAGGCAAAAGAAGACTTTGCTTTGGATTTTGAGATGTACGCGCGCGATCCTTGACGAATGCTGGAATAAGCACGAGTATTTTTCAACGGAACATCTCGCGAGACTTTTGCATCACGAGGACTTTGAAATCGCGTACGAAGCTTTATTGACAATTCATTCTGTCGCAAAGAAAACGCCCGGAACGCGAGTGAACCGATTCGTACCTTGTAATGGATTGACGCAGCGATTAATCACACTTAGTCGCGCGGAGGAAATTGATGTAAAGGCAAATAGTGAATTTGACTCTTTGTTTTTTAAATTCTTCGGCTTGTTCTGTACGGTTGATAACTTGGCTATGTTGTTTGAATGCGCTAAGCGTAATCCAAACATTGAAGAAGTCAAAAATCCATCATCAGAAGTAGAAGCGTTCATAAAATCAAAGTTTACAGTAGTAGAAGAGGGATTTAATAAACGCACAAAGCTTCAAGATGATATGTTTGAGGAGCTATGGAAACTTCGTTGGTCCTCGTTTAATAAATTTTTCGAATCCTCGCGCACAACAAAAGGCGTGCAAGAAAGTGTTGCAAATCTTGCAATGACAACTTTGCTACAATTTAGCGATTCAGCGGAAGACTTGTCGTATGATTCCAAATATAATCCAACGAAAACGCCGATTACTCCAGCGGAAATGCGAAGACTGGTCTTTCAAACGTCCAACGTGCAGGAAAAAGCGTCCGAAATCGTTCGTCAGCTCGACGAGCGATTATCAATCAACACGAACAACGTGCCATCTACATCAACTTCGAAATATTACTTACGCAGTCTTTGCAACGATGCATCGGTAGCAGCATGGGCACTTTCTGCGCTCGTAAATGAACGAGATACATGTTCAGCGACTCTTGACGTTTTGCGAGCGCATAAATCTGCGACTACTATTGAAAACCTGCTCTCAATCTCGGTGGATTGGCTCAGAGACGCGCAATATCTTACTAAGAAGTATTTTGACGTTAAAGGTAGAATGTCTATCGAAGAAATAACGATGAATAAAGGAGAAGAAGAAGCAAATAGAAGAGAACTTGCGAGTTACCTATACTTTGACGTATCAGATCATGGAAACATAGAAGCTTCGGCTTTGGCCGAAGCAGCCTTCGCGCTACTCGCAAATTTGAGCACGTCACCTCCTGGCTGTCATGTATTGCGCGATGCAAACGCACTAGAACCACTTTTTAAGTTGTTCAAGCACGAACGCGCTGATCACATTCCGTTCGTTGCTATATTCGCGCACTCACTCGAGATGATATTGGATTATAACAGAGATGCCAATAGAACTTTTCGCGAAAGAGGTGGAGTTTTGCTGCTGTGCGAAAGATTACGAAAAGAAATTGAAACATCTTTGACGGAGTACGAAGAGACTTGTGATTCGCTCAAAAGTATCGATGTATTGATGAAACTTTCGAGCGGCGTTGCAGCTGTAAAACCGCCAAGTAAAGATAGTAATAATGAAGCTTTAACCACAAACACGACGCCAGGTTCTGCTTCGAAGCGCAAGAAAGTACAAGAACAAGAAGTGTCAAGAGACAACGAAAGCGAAGAAGGTACACCGTCGCAAAAACAGAAACGCGAAAGTGATATTAACGAGGAAATTCCCCCAACTGGAGCGACAACTACAATGTCGTCTGAAACGGATATGAAAGAAGATACGAATGCTATCGTTCTCCCTAGCTACGTCTCATACAGTCGACGCGTGTTGATAAAAGCTTTAACGCGCGCTTTAGCCTTTGCAATATTTGGTCCATCGGTACCGCAAGATACGCACGCCGTAGGCCTTGATGGCCCAAGTGGTCTCAATGAAGCTATATGTCTAGTATTTGATAACGCTAAAAAATTTGGAGGTAGCGGTGTTACCACGTTTGCATCCCTCGTCACTGATTATCTCAATCACGATCCAACTTGCTACGTGAAGCTTGAAAATGCTGGAGTTTTTGATGCGTTATTTCGTGCCTTTGAGAATGAAGATATCGCAAATAACTCCAAGGTCTTGTGCGTCGCGCCTCAGGTCATATCGGCAGCGTGTTTGCACGAAGATGGACGCAAAAAAGTAATCGAAAGAGGCATATTATCAAATGTGATGTACCCAGCCTTTACAAAACAAAATTATCAAAAAGCTTTGAGTGCACCAGATATAGCGAGTGCGATTGGGTCGAATGTTGATGAATTGTTAAGACATGTTCCTCAGCTTCGACAGCACGGTGTAGAAATGCTGTATAAAATTTTTGACGAAATTCTTAGAATGTGCACGAAAACTGATTCTGAAGATGGAAACGAAAATTTTAAGAGTATTATTCCGGAGAGTAAAGAACGTTCTGAACGCGAGAGCCAAGAGAAAGCTTTACAAGGTCATGTCATGTATGCTACGCGTTTATTGGAAGGCATAATTCAAACGAATGAACTCGTTGCTCGATTTTTGTCATATAAGCCAGAATCTACTGGTCTTGAAACAGAAGAAACTCCAATTTACTGTGGTATCGAAATACTGACAAGAATTTTTGTGGCAAATAAACTTCCTTCTTCTTTTCATAGCTCAACCGCGGGAAACGAGTTCTTGAGGGTTTTGCGTACGCTCTCATCGATAGACCCGGAGAGTTTCTCAGCGGCGTTTGATTTAGCATTAGGTTCTGCTTTGAAGGATTTCGAAGTCAAAAATGATCTCTGGGTAAGAAATATAAGTGAGTGCGAGCGTTTTTGTCGGGATGATCGTTACGAGGCTGAAAAGAAAAATTATTTCGTGCATGAAATGGGAAATGTATGCAAACGCTTAGAGCACGCGACAAATTTTCTGACGAACGTAATTCGAATGGATCCCGGAGCTCTTGGAACGTTCTACCAAAAGATAATCGATCTATGTCGAATTTATGAAAGTATGCTGGTTTCGATAAGATGGTTAAATGAGTGTGGATTAACTACACCAGAGGAAGTTGATACACATGCGTCTTATGAGCGCCTAAAATCAGCCATCGTCAGTGCTTTTGTAGCTGTCGCAAGACCACCACCTGCAACGTGGTCGAGAAATGGTAGAGCGAGGGTAAACATTTACGAGCGTACGCAGTGGACAACTATCGCTGCAGTTTTGCTGCAAATGGAGGACACGATTTACACGAGGTACCAAGGAATCTTGGAAGAAATTCAAAAACTTTCAAATCCAAGCCTCCGCGACGAAAACTGGCTCCCTCAACATGTCTACTTTAATACTCTTCGAGATGTTAAAGAAAACGGATTTGAAATCAGTAATTTGCTCACCCAAATCACTGACTTTATAAAGCTCGTTTCTTCAATACTCGGGTACTCGTCCGATCGTCGAGACAAGACCCGACGTGCATTTGCGCCTGCAATCATCCTCGGAAGAAAATATGGCATAATTGATCTTATATCGCGCGCTATTTTGCCAGCGATTATAAAGTGTAAGAAACTTCTTTGTGATGAAAATTCAGAAGCTCAAATGAAATTGACTGCTGCTCATTCAAAAGTTCCACCGCCCCGCAATGATTATGAAGTTGAAATTTCACAATTTAAAAAATTGAGAGACGATATATTCCACACTTCAATCGAACGAGCCGATGGTTGTATTACTGCAATTACCTCCTTCTTTGAGAAACTTTCTAACCTCGAAGCTTTTCCAACTATGATGGATAGATCACATTATAGCTTAGCTACAATACCGTTATTAGCCGAATGGGAGAAGATATTGGAATTACTCGGCAGCCTTGGCGATGAAAGCGAAGGCTCTGTTGCTGCAGCAAAATCAAAATTAAATAAAGGCAAATCGGAAGAAGAAAAACTGGAAGCAAGTCAAGAAATTGATTTTGGAAACCCTGAGCAGGCTGATTATTGGGTCAAAGAGTTCGAAACTCGCATGATGCGAGATGGTTGGAATATTCGTGGCCGCTTTCATCGGTCCACGTACACTTCTGATGAAATATTTCAGCGTCTCGGTAAGGTCAAGATGCCGAAAGATTTGGGAATTTCGTTACATGAAGAATGCTTCCATGTTGCAACCTTGATTCAAGAAAGCATTTCTTCTGACAAGAAAGGTTTGGAGACGGACTCAAGTTTTAAAGATGGATTTTCAAAAGATGTTCTGAAAAGTGTGTTTAGAATAATGGCGCGTTGTTTTCGCGGTCTTAATGGGGGTTCGGCGTTCTATGAGCGGGGCTTATGTGATAACGATAGATTTTCGAATTTAAAAAAATCAACCGCTGAAGAAGTTACTGACGCTCGCAATGATAAAGTGGATATTGATCCGGAAACCTTAGAGCTTATAGTCGAAATGGGATTTTCCGCGGAGTCGGCTATATTAGCGCAATCGACTTTAAACGAGCATCATCCTGGAAAAAGATTTAATGCCGAAGCAATTACCGAATTTCTTTTATCACATCCAGAAATTATTGAAAAGGCGAAGAAAGATTCAGATGATGCCAAAGTCAGTCAAGCGCAGAACGAAGTGGCCGAGACTAAGAACACACCGATTGAAGAAGATTCCAAAAATTGCGCTCATCTGTTATTAGTTCCATTAGAAGAGCGAATGAAAGAGAGAGTGCCGTCACTCGTCGGCTCACTCTGGGAAATGCTCTTATGCAAGAATAATGAAGTAATCGATAATACTTTGCTCTTCGAGTTCATAGAAATCGTTTGTGACGTGATTATCCAAGATGTAAACGAGGTCAAGGTGAATGACGCTTATCGCATGGCTGTCGTGGAAACTATTATGAAGTCGCGTACGGTGATTAATATACCTACTGCTGATAAGACCGCTGAATTTCTCGTTGACTGTATGACACAGAATGTGTCCAAAAATTATTCTGAAAATAAGGAGACGGAATCTATGCATACGATGCAAGATAGAATGATTGGATTACGACAACACGCTACGGTGCTACTTTGCTTGCGGGACTCAAAATTTCGAGAAATTTTCCAAACAATGAAAGGTTCAGCTGTTGATGATTACGTTCGACTTCTCGAGGTATTTGCTAAATTTGCACATGTCACACTTCCGTCTGCAAATGAAGTTAATGTCATATCTGCTTCGCCTCTGTGTCGATTTCATTATACTTTACAGACTGTGATACTCGTTTTGCATATGTTTGCTCAATGGATGCCGATAGGAAATGGTGGATCTTTTTCGCTCAACGGGTCTTGTGATAACGCCGCATTCTCCAGAGAAATAGATATTATTGCCGGACGACCATTTGGTATTGTTTCCAAAGCGAATCAAAAAAGTATAATTGAGTCGCTCGATGTCGTTTTGCGTTTTTTCGCGTGGGCACAATCGCCAGCTGTTTATGAGAAGCAGATGTACTCGGCTCCTTCGGTTGATCCAGATTCAGAGTGGGGGAAAGTAGTTTCTACATGCTCACGTTCAGGTAAACGATTGCACGAGATAGATTTTCCTTTGGTGTATGAAAGCGAAGTGCGCGAGTACCCGACGGTAGTTGATGTGTTAAATAATTCAACGGAGTGTTTTGATTCTTCTTATTTAGAATGTGGAGATATTCTAAAACAAAGCAAGTATTGTGATCGTTATCGTTTTACAGATTTCTCAAATAGCGATTCCGCCATCGATGCAACGCGCTGTCCACTAACGAGGAAAATGTTGCACGAGATTCGTCAGCCAGTGCGCCTTAAAGGGAAAACGTATGAGAAAAGTGCTCTTATGCAGAAGTATGGCTTATGGTGCTCGTTGTGCGGTAATACTTCTCATATCGATTGCGAAAGCGTGTATCCGAAAGAGATACAAAAAGATGAACATAATTTAGGTTTTAAGACGCCGGACGGAGAATATCATGATCCAAAAGATGTCGTTTACGCCCTTGAACAGCAAGATATCTTTGCGGCAAATTTCAAAGCTAAGTTTTATGGGAAGTCACCGAAAGATAATAATCCTGGATCTTTTGCACCACAGATCCAAGCCGCGATGACGCTTCTCGAGCATTTTACGAAATCACATGAGAATACTATGATTTGGCTCAATAATATTAAGCGTAAAGATAATACATCAAAATTGTTTCTTTCAAAAATGTGGGGATGCGATATGTTATTGCAGCTCAGAACTCTTCCACAGCATTCGTTTGTTGCTTTTACAAATCTGCTCGCTTCAATCTTCCGTCACGTTGCGGAAGACCCAAATACGTTGCATTATGCCATGGAACGCGAGATCAGGAAGTCTCTCGAGTCTGCATTTCATTCGAGTAAAGGAGGTGTGGTGTCGGCGTCAGTGTTTCTAACAGTCATGTCACCGGTTATGGCTCGAGACGTGCATACATTTTTTTCCGCTTTAGAGAAATGCGCGTTTTGTATACAAGCACCTGATCCAAAGAGCAAAAATGAAGATGCTCTGCTCATTATACTCCCACGATTTTCGATAAGTGAGGAAAAGAAAGATGATCGAAACGAGAAGAAAGGGGTAGCTTTGGATAATAAGGTTACTTCAACGTCTCACGCCACTGATAAAAAGAATAGAAAAGATAAAGCCGACGTCGAAATTCCTCCACCATCAAAGTCATTTATTCAGCTTATCCGCACACTTCTGAAAATTATTAAAGGGAATACTGTTGCCGATCTGAAGCTTGCATTCGCCGACGGTCCAGTCCCGGCACGACGAGATCCTCCCTATTTTAACGTTCACAATCGCTACGAAGAACCCTACGGTGCATCAACGAACGTTCACGCAATTGCAGAAGTGAAATTTGCGTTGCGACTACTCTCAGAGCTCATTGAAGTACACGCCGCAGCAGGAACGGTGCTTGTAGAACTTGATAAAAACGACGCATCGGTCGGTGGCGTTTTGAACCACGTGTTTTGTAGATTGCTCACAAAGGAGAAAACGACTTGGATTGAATCAGAATCAGAATATAATATGCCACCATCAAAACCGGAGCAAATTCCCTCGGGGCTCGCTGGATATAAAAATAATAAGTTCCCATCATGGCAAGGAGCGGAACGCGCTGCACATTTTCTCGCGACGTGTGCGATTCGTGTTCAAGGCTGCCGGGAATTCTTCTTTTCGCTTGTAGCGCGATTACTTCAGAATGATTTTTCTCCTATTAAGGATTCTTACAGTTCAGATTTGAGTAAATACATCTCAAAGCAAACGAATAAAACTCATGAATTATATGTAGGACACCTTCGAGCTGCTTTGGACTTGCTCACGACTCTTGTTACACATTGTGTACCGTCTCGGTCGTCGGTAGCAACGAAGGATTCTTCGGCGAGTATTCAAAACGGCGAAACTCTTGCAGCGATGCATCGTCATAGAATTCTCCCACTCTTGTTGAAATCCCTCGAATATCACTGCATTAACGAAGTCCGCGATGGTGGGCGGGTAGATCTTGGCATTTTAGATGCAATAGTAGCGGCAATAGATAAATTATCAAGCGCGTATGAGAAAATGTCGAAGGAGATATCTCCAGCCGAAGCTGGTCTCGAGGCAACAGAAGTTCGAGAACGTCACCGACACATAGAGCAAAGTCTTGCTGCTGTGATTGACGCGGTCTTGCGAGGCGACTCTGATGATGATGAAGAAGAAGAAGAAGTAGCCGCTATGAATGCGGACGAAGAAGCTATGATGGAAGAAATGGCCGACCTTGAGGAAGAAGATGGAAATGCTGCCGACTTCGCCGAGGCCTGGGGCTATTCTGACGAGGAAGACGACGAGGATGATGATGATGATATAGAGGAAGGTTTTGAAGTCGGTTCTGATTCGGATGCATCCAGGGACTTAATCGATGGAGGTGATTCTGAAGATGATGATGATCAAGAACATCATCCAGATGATCATAGCGATGATGAACTTGATGCCGAGGATGAAAGAGAAATGGAAATAATGATGGAGCGTGGTATGATTAATGAGTTTGAGAGAGAAGAAAGGGAAGATATGGATGCTGCGCAGTTTCCGGAACCAGAAGATTCTGAAGATGATTCAGAAGGTGATGTCGATGATGGGTATACCGACGACGAGGAGGAAGAGGAGGATGAGATGACGGAGGAGGATGAAGAAGGTGACTTCGAGCTGCCCAATGTCGACGATGTCGATAATCACGCTCATACGCCTGCAAGTACAAGAGCTGAGAATTTTACGCGCAATGAAACCCGTGGAAGGAACGCCGCCGGTGGTGGATATTTTCTGCCTCATGGAAACTTGCCCCACGTCTCTGACGCAGTCTTTAACGTGCGCCACAGGCAAGTTAATCAAGTCCCCGGTTCACGCGCAAACGCAAGATTGCATAGTGAAGCTCACGATGAGGAATTGTTTGATATGGAACCTGATGAAGATGAAATGGATGAAATGCTTGACGGAGAATTTGTACCTAATACAAGCGCTGCTGGTGGTGGAGATGGCGAGGAAGAATGGGAAATGGATGATTTATTCGAGGGCGAAGATGGTGATCAACCGCCACCAGCACCACCGGCTCCGAGCATGCAGTTGCAAAGCAATCAAGTGGTTAGTGGAATTTTAAATAGAGTATTTGCACGAAATCCGCAACCAACGCGACCAGAAAATCCATTTCATCCAATCAATGTTTTCGAACTTTCAGTCGATGATTTGAGACGGCTAGCAAGCGGTGAGTTACCACGACAGGATAGAGTTCCATTTCTCGATCAACTAGAGCGACAAGACAGAAATTCTGGTTCTGGATACGCGATGAATAGGAGAGAAGCTTCCGATCTTCGTCGTCATCAATTGAATAGAAGAGATGGTTCAAATCTAACTAATCATTCGACTATGCGCCATCACGGTATGCACTTTGGCGAAGGATATACGTGCGAATCAGAAGATGCGCATGGTTGCGGAATATCAAGGAGACATCTGCCGACTCGGCGAGTCTTCCCTGACGCACACCCTCTCTTGATAAGAGATGCGCGTCCTGACGAAAGATACACTCTCGAGACTCGATGCTCAGTCGACGTTTGTAGTTCGAGCGGACCACCGGTTCAACTGCCGTCGACGAGGCAGGTCTCTGACCTTATTACAGAACTGAACAATTCTCAAGTGCGTTCTATTGCGGTTGATATCATCAATCACATTCACATCGATTATGGAACTACTCAAGATCCGAGAGTGATATCTTCGTTCGACGGACGAGAATATTATCAGCAATCGCATCTACGCGTCGGATTTGAGCAACGGCCGTCGATTCCTTCTGTACCTATCGCGGATGCCGCTCCAGGAATCACGCATTTAACTCGTCCCGTATTAGTACAAATGTCAGGTGATTTGGCGCGGCTTGCATCTAGTGGAAATCCAATGCTTCAAGGATCCACATCAAGCGCAGACCATCTTGATTTACTTACATTTGATCCTTATGGAGATCCATTACATATCAACGGCGATTTTACGACGTCACTCACCAGAAATCAAATTCTAAGCCCAGCTGCTGGCGGTGCGTCACTGAGTGAGAGGAATCAAATGGATATGAGCAGAATCAATGTCGATAGAGATGGTAGTGGAAATGACATTATATCAATGAATGGCGTCTTCATTTATCGTGGAATAATCATTTTGAACGGAGATATAGACCAGGACGCTCTCGGTGATACTGCTATATCGCCCGAGTCGGCGTGGGATTTATGCGGCTTACGTGCGAGACGGCATGCGTGGACAGATTCGGCAAGATCAATGCTAGGTACCGGATCAACCGCACTAGCGCCAAACGCTCCATTGACCATATGTGAAAGAAACAAGGTTTCATCGACCATTTCTGGGATTCTGCATGGGCTTACGACTGAAGGTTTCCGCAGCAGCGAACAGCAAAACAGTGATGATGAACAGAAAATTCATTCACCAACTAAGATCGGCAAAGTGAGTGCCAAAGTCCTTGAAAAGCAATCTGAACCAAAAGACGACGACGGGAATTCCAGTAAACACAAAAGTGTTATTATCGATGAGGAAGAAAAAGATAATACTACTGATCTTGCAGTGTTCGACGACGATGCTTCATGGATCCCAGAAGCTGCAGAAAAACTCGCCCGAGAGGCATCCGATCAAGCATCTCTTAACGCTTTACCAGATACAATCAGAAAGGAACTTTTGCATTATAATGCGATTGTGAGACGCCTCAATGATAACCCTCCGAAAGATTTACATCAAACGCAGAATTTTGACGAAATCGACGCTACCTTCTTAGCCGCGTTGCCGCCTGATATTCAAAAAGAAGCCCTCGCTCAATCAAAATCAATTCTTGATTCTGCTAGAGCCTCGATGCTTGAAAACAGAAAGAAAGCAATGGAATCGAAAAAGCTTGCGTTAGAACGATCTGAAAAGGAAAAATCGGATAAGCTTTTACATGACAAGAACGAGGAGAAATGGTCACACTCTAAAAATGCTCTAGAAATGGCTGCTAAAAAAATGAAGATTGCCGCGATTCGAATTGAGATGCCTGATTTGAACAAAGAAGAAGCGCAATGTTTACTTATGTGTGAAAACTTGTCCAGAGTTTATCAAAATGAGTCATATCAGCGCGCTCTGTTGAACTTATCAACTTTTGATTTATGCAGAGATACGTTTCTTATTGGATTATGGTCGATGATCGATCCCGTCTTGAGTCCTGACGATATCATTTGTGTAAATATGGATAAGTTTGTTTTTGAACATAATGAAGCACGTGCTAGACGAGCTCTTGTGACGATGCATTGGCTTACTCAACAACACACAAAGATTGGAGGTCGCCTCCCTTCTATTGCTGCTATGTCGGGCGACGACGCGGCAGTGACTGTTTTTGAACGTATTCTTGAATCGCTTAGCAGTCCAGTGGCGCTTAAGCACCCTGGTTCGATGCTTGTCTATCAGCTTATGATTTTGAATGAATCTTTTAGGGCATCAAAAATGTCAAAGATTAAAAGAAGTGGAGCTAAACAACAACTCGATAAAACAGACGAAGCAAGCGCGACATTTGAAGATTTAAAACCACATCAACTTGAGCCGCTCGCAAAACTCTTAGATGCGTATTCTGTTATTGATCAAGGTCGATTTGGCAACACCGTTCTTTCGCACGCGCAAACATTAATGCGGCATTTCGCAACAGCTTCGCAGAAGCAAGCTGGCGTATTAACAGTTGCTCTACTCAAACAGGCAAAGAGATCGAAAGAATTTGCCGAGTTGCACTTGAATTCGTGTTCAAGCGGTGTTGTAGATACACACATGTTACACGCGGGTTGCGCATCCATATTACGAATCGTTAGAGCTTTAGCACAGTTGAAAAAAGAGCGTTGTGCCAAGGTCGAGGCTGTGGAAGACAAGAAAAATGCGCATACTGTAGGTGAAAATGCTTTGTTAGAGCTTTCTGAAGCTATGAAACCGACATGGAAAGCACTTTCTGTTGCGGCACATAAGGTTGAACCATTGGTCACTCCGCACAAACCTGGTGCAGCGCCTCCACCTGCTCCACTCACTATAACGGCAATGCTTCCGGCAGTTGAAGCTTTTTTCGCTCTCGCGGATGCTTTAGCACCAGAACAGCTCGATGAGGTTTCGAAAAAGATGGCCGAGAAGCAAGAAACGAGAGCGATGACTACGACTGTCACACCTATTAAAATGTCACAACCTTCACGGGCGGCAACACCTGGTTTACTTCGCGCGTCGAGTGTCAAACCGACCTCCATGCTCGGATTAGATGCTTTGCTGGAAAATACTAGCGTCAACATCGCAGATGAATTGAAATCCAGATTATCGACAGAAGCGTGGAAGTTTGCCGAGAGACATCGCGGCGTCATAAATGCTTTGCTGCGACGGAACCCGCAACTGTTATCAACGTCTTTGAAAACTTTACTTCGAACGCCCACGTTGGTGGACTTTGACGTGAAGCGCGCTCATATTCAGATTAAGATTCGAAAGGAGAAAGAAAAATATGCCTCCCGCGGTATTTCAAAATTGAAAATCCGACGTTCGCATCTTTTGGAAGACTCTTACAACCAAGTACGAGCGCGAACTCAGGAAGAGATGAAAAGTCGCATGCAAATCGTTTTTGTCGGTGAAGAAGGAGTCGATGCTGGAGGTTTGACGCGGGAGTGGTATCAAATTCTTGTTCAACAAATCTTCAATCCAGATTGGGGTCTTTTCCAACTCGCACCGAGTGGCGAAGCGTGCTACGAGCCAAATAAAAACTCGTCAATCAATCCCGAACATTTGAGTTATTTTCGCTTCGCTGGCAGACTTGTTGGGAAAGCATTATACGATGGAGTATTGCTCGATGCTTATTTTACAAGACCAATTTATAAGCATTTACTTGGTCAGCCTTTGACTTTCGAAGATATGGAAGGAGTTGATCCAGATTACTATAAAAATCTAAAGTGGATGCTCGACAACGATATCGAAGGCGTTTTGGATTTGAATTTTAGCGATACACAAAATTTCTTCGGCGAAACAGAAACAGTCGATTTGATTAAAAATGGAAGAAATGTTTCCGTGACTAACGTGAACAAACTCGATTACGTCAATTTAATAACGGCGCATAGAATGACAGACGCGGTAAAGGATCAACTGGAGGCATTTATTGAAGGATTTACGAAAGTTCTCGATCGTGATTTCATTAGTGTTCTAAACGCGGGTGAACTCGAACTCTTGATTTCGGGTACTCCAGATATCGATCTCGATGATTTGAAGGCGAATACGGAATATCACGGTTATACTATGTCGAGTCCTCAAATCAGGTGGTTCTGGGAAATTGTACGCGAGATGAACCTCGAGGATCGCGCACGACTACTCATGTTTTGTACCGGTACATCCAAAGTTCCCCTCGACGGGTTTGCGAAATTACGAGGCATGAGCGGTTTCCAAAAGTTTCAAATTCACAAGGCACAATTAAATGATCCGAATCAGTTATGCACAGCGCACACGTGTTTTAATCAATTAGATTTGATTGCCTACGACACGAAGGAAGAATTACAGGAGCGGTTGTTGTACTCGATTAGAGAGGGCAGTCAAGGGTTCGGATTTGCTTGATTGGTTAGTTAGTAGAAATATAGAGTTTATAGCTACATCGTACACATTAGAATTACAGCGCTAATTTACGTTTTGTTTCATCCAACTTCTCCGCTGGAGCGTTTGCGTTTGCGTTCAGAGGCGGCGGCGTTTGTTTATAATTTTTGTCAAGTCGAGAAGGGTTAATGTTCAAAGCCTTTGCGAGTCCCTTGACTGCTCTTCTTTGAAAGGGCGCGCGCTTAGCGCGACCTGCACTGTTTAATATCTTATCGTCTTCGTTAAAATCATCATCAATAACATCTTTATCACCGGCTTGCCGCGATGCTATTACTTGCGACTTTTTCTTCGCGGACGTTGATAAATACTTGCCATCGACGTTTAAAGTATACCGCCCTTTCTTCGATCCTCCGGGCAAGGTTACGACGAATTCAAATTCGTTGAATTCATTTTTGTTTTTCTTCTCTAATAATGTTGAAGAAGTCGCTATTACGGCACAGTTTGCATCTCTTAGTAACTCGTAGGCCTCTGCGCGCAATTCCCGCGACTCAATTTGACTTAAATTATCTCTCACAATTACGAGCGTTGCCTCGCGTGCTACAGCCCTCGCAACCGCGACGGCGACGCGTTCACTCGGTGCAAGAACTTTATTCCAATCACGAACGCGTTTTTCTTGAATTGCAGCCGTTGAGCAAAACCTACCAAGTCCAAGTCTTTCGAGAATGGGAAAGATGAATAGTTCGTCGTCCGGGGTATTGACAGATATATCGTTCCCGAGGAGAGTCTCGCCGTCTCTTGGAAAATTGGGATACTTTGGAACTACGGCAATGTTTTGTCTGCGTTTTTTTGATATCTTTCCAAAATTGTCATCGGTGTTATTCGTTTCGGTATCGATGCTAGTATATTCCGTGCTCGCATTTCCTTCGGCGTCGTATGAAAATTCATCCGTGAAGAGTCCGTTTGAAGAAATTCCAGTATTAAAGCGGGTGAGGATTTTCCCGCTTCCAGCTGTGTGTAATCCACAAAAAGCGCGTAATATTGTCGTCTTTCCACATCCAGGTGGTCCAGATAAACAACACAATTCACCCGCGTTTAGCTCAAAGTCTAACGAATCTACGAGCAAAGATGGCTTCTCGTTTTCTTTACCTATTACTAGTACTACTTCTTCTTCAAATAATGTTAAATTTTTACACTCGATGATTGGCTTTTTCGCCCAATTGATCTCCCCGTCGTCTTCGCGATGATACGCGATTTTACCACTCATCATCTTAACGTCTCGAGCATCCGAAGCGCTTAAGAGCCTCAAGATATTTCTGCAGTGCGTTTCGCCGGTGTTCAAAACTTGCGAATCCGCGCCGAATATTTCTTCGAGTTTTAAGAACGCGTTATGCGTGGCAGTTATTGCGGCAACGCACGCTTGACCAATGCCAAAGGGCTTCTCCGCTTTTGCTGTCAAAAGTACGCTTATGATAATAGTCCAGTTACTAATAAATGCGCCGAGTGCAATTTGCTTCGATCCGGAGAAGTAGTTTTCGATGCAAACACGTCTCACGAGCTCGAGCGCGTTTTGAACGTTTGGAAGAAGCGCGAGCGAGTTCGCGTTCTTTCTCGCCGCTGAAGTTCTCGTATAATCATAAAACGGATCGTTTTCGTCCTCTTCTAATGCATACGGCGCGGTAAACGATCTCGCATCTTGCAACGCAACTGCTATAGTTTCTCTCGTTTTCTTCTGCGCAAACGCGGCATCAGCGTTGCCTTGGTTAACGAATAAATCTCTCATCTTCTTCCTTCGTTCGCTCATTTTCTTCACCCTCGCCATCGAAAGCGCAAAGGTTAAAGCATATAAACACCGCTCCTTCCCAAAATGCATATTCAAAATCCTCGCGTGATATACCAACGCAACTAAAGATTCGATTAAACCAAATCCGGCGTAGCACGCGCGTTCGCACGCCATCGGCACCCCAAACGCAACAACCTCCTCCGCCTCTACCAACATCCTCACCATCGCATTCCAATTTTCCCCTCCTCCTCCTCCTCCTTGCATATCATCTCTCACCTTTACTCTCATTCGTTCGAACAAATCATCATCCGAATCTAACGCGGACTCCACGTCTAATAATCTCGTCCTATCCATCAACCTCTTCGATACGATCGCGGTCAACCTTTCGACCATAGCTCGTTCAATCCTAACCTTCACGAGCCCCGCCATAGCCGCTATTGGTCTCACTATCGCCAAGAAATACACGAAATGTTCCATAATCGGTCTCACCGCTTTTCCAGAATTCGCTCTCGCGATCTCTTGCCAAGCCAAACTGCTCCTCTTAAACGTCTCGGTCGAACTCTTTTGTAACAAGAATTCAAAAAATATCGCCGTTGAAAGTGCGATCATTGCTTCGCTTTTAATCGATCTTCTTTCGTATTTTTTTCTTCGCTCCTCTCGCGCGAGATCTGCGTCGCTTTTTACGCACATCGTAATCAGTTCTCTGATCGCGAGCGTTTGTTTCATTACGCGAGCGATATCAAAGCGCGTTTGGAAAAGTTTGCGATATTTTTCCAAAAACAAAGTCTGAGAATTTTGATTTAGAAAGAAGTGCTCTCGATTTTCGTCATCAGCGGTCTTTTTAGATTCCGCGTTTATCGTTCCAGAGAACATCGTTCTTAAGTTCGTTCGGCTATTTCTGTTCGTCACGGAAGAGGGATTTAATTGGTCGATTACGATTTAAATGAAGTTTGTTTTTTTCTAAATTTTTGTTAAATGTCGCTTTTTTTGCTAATTCTCTCTCCTTACTTTTGCGCTTCTCTCTTCTCTCTCTCTCTCACTCACAATCTCTGTTTAAATATATATATATATATATATATGTATATGTATACTCGTCGAGCATGGACGTTATCAGTTCTATGAAATAGTAATAACATGAACGTTGTGTTGGTGACAGTGCTAATGTTAGTCATCGTCAGGACTGTTCACGTTTTGGACTTCGTCAGGGTTCCCGTCACGATTTGATTTCCGTAAACCGGATACGACGTCGTCGATGCGTAATAGCATGCAGGCGGATTCAATCGCGGTCTTCAAAGATTGCGCTTTGACTTCGAAAGGTTCCCATACGCCGAGCGCTTTCATGTCAACGATAGTGCCTTTTTCACCGTCGATGCCGAACGTGGAGTTTTCGTCGCTTTCGGCGTGTTTCGCGCGTAACTTTGTTAGAGTTCGAATGACGTTTGCGCCGCAGTTTTGCGCTAACGTTCGTGGGATGACTTCTAAGGCGGTGCCGATCGCGCGAAATGGAAGTTGTTCCGCGCCTTCGACGGTATCGGCGAACTTGGAGAGTTCTCTAGAGACTGCCATTTCAACCGCGCCGCCGCCTGGGAGTAAACGCGGGTCTTTTAAGATGTTTCTGGCGACGCCCATTGCGTCCATTAAGTTTCTTTCGACTTCGTTCAGAACGTCCCTAGAAGCGCCTCTTAAGCAAATCGTGCACGCTTTCGGCTCGTCGCAATCAACGACGAACGTGAAGTATTCGTCACCGATCTTCTCAACGTTGAACAAACCGGCACCAGTACCAATGTCCGATTCTTGGATTTCTTCGATGCGATTGACAATAGTCGCCCCAGCCGCTCGAGCGATTCTGTTATTGTCCGTTTTCCTCACTCTTCGTATGGCGGTGATGTTCGCCTTTGCTAAATAATGACAGCATAAATCAGAAACACCTTTTTCGGTGATCACTACGTCTGGTTTGAACGAACATATGATATCACACTGCGATTTGATCCATTCTTCTTCCATTTTCAATAAAACTTCCCAATCTTCCTCCTTTGTGATTTCCACGTTGGTTTGATTTTCGCCTTTTTTATATTCTAAAGTGCAATCGAGTAAAAGAATTCTCGGCTTTTCAATCCTACGGAGCATTCTTCCCGGCAAACAGACATCCTTGTTCATCATCACGCCTTTCAACACCGTGGAGTCTTCAATCGCACCGCCCGGGATCTTTTCAACTTTTGCGAACTTTTTGATATCAATCTCGACCGATTTCCCGTCCATCGAAAGTGTCTTCACGGTCTGCACGGCATCCAACGCTAAATTCGGTACTAAATCCCCAAGCCTCGCGGTGAACTTTGTCCCCACAGTCGATCGAATGATCTTCAAAAGTTCCTCTCTGTTATTAACATCTAACGGAAACGAAATCTTCTTATCAATGATCTCGAGAGCTTTCTCGAGAGCTTTTGCGTACGCTCTCGCAATCACGGTCGGATGTATATCCTTCTCCAAAAACGGAATCGAGAGGTGTAAGATCTCGCCCGCTAAGATAATAACCGACGTCGTACCATCGCCAACCTCCTCATCTTGCGACCTAGCGAGTTCGATCATCGATTTCGCGGCTGGATGCGTGACATCGATCTCGCGTAATATCGCGTTCCCGTCGTTCGTGATCACGATGCCGCCAGACGCGTCCAAAATCATCTTCAACATCGACCTTGGACCTAACGTTGTCCTGACGACGTCGCTGACAGCCTTCGCGGCTTGAATGTTCTGCTGTTGCGCCTTCCTACCGGTCTCGCGTTTCGCGTTCACTTGTAATACTTGCATCTTATACCGCTTTACTCCTTTTCTTTTGATTGATTATGTTATTTAACTAATAAGAGTACTACTTACTATACCGTTTACTATCGTTTGTTGAGATCTGCGAAAAGTCAACGGCTTTGACGGCTAAACACTACTACTGAATGTTTTGGAAAAATGAATATATACAAAATATATATATAATATATCTTAATCTCTCTTAATCTCTCTGTGTTCCTTTCTGAGAACGATAGAGATCGGTTAGTATTTATGTTCGAGCGAAAGAAACGATCGCGTCGCGGTTACTTAATTCGTACTCGTTTCTACTTGTTTTTGTGTCGCGGAAAAGAGTTCTTCTTCTTTTGGTTGATGGAACTTGGAATGAGAAGTTTAGGGTTTCAAATATAAGTTAGGGTTTCATTTTTTGGGTTGGTTTTTCCTACGAATCTAAACCGTTATGATTTAATAGTTTTCATATAATTATTCATACGATACAATCATGAACATACAATTATTCGTACAATTAAATTATGAACATAGACACGAATGCTTTAGAACACGATATCGATCGATAGGGTCAATTGTTTAACGAGGAGCGGGCTCGTGAACGAAGTGAAGCTAAACTATATTTTTTTGATTTTAAAGCGGCACCGGAAAAGTAGGGAAGGTCGCGTTTTTTTTAACGTCATCGTAAACAGAGCGAGCGATGTTCTCTAAAGTAAACGAGGCGGTCGTTGATCGAACGAGGAAATGCTTTGACGGGAACAGTTGGCGAGGGCAGAAGCGAAGAAGGAGTTTTCGACAAGCGAGCTCGGCTTGGAAAAGAGTACTTTTAACTCGTGCAACGAAAGCTGACTGCGATTTGGTTGAGTATTTAGAGAGAGCGCTCGGAGATTACGAGTTGAAATCGAGGGTGCGCGTGGAGAGAGATTTAGTGTTTGGGCGCAGTTTACGCGCGAAGAAGGATTTGTGTGCCGGGGATGTTCTAGTCAGTCTACCGCGTTCGCAAAGGGTCGTCGTAGACGTAGTAGGTGAAGGCGATGGTGACGACGAGCTCAACGAGTGGTCGAAGAAGTTAAGCCGTAGCATCGTGAAGGACAAACATGAGAGGCGCGATAATGTCAGAGTATGGCTCGAGAGTTTACCAGAAAAAGCCCCGAAATTAGCTTCAATATTTTGGACAGAAGCGATGATTAATGATAGCGTTAGAGATGTAGAGATGAGAGAAAGATTATTGAAAGCGCGAAGGACGCACGAAACGTTTTGCGAAGAAGAAGCGTTCGATGGAGACAAAGAAGAGCTATCTAGAATCAGAAGTTTTCTGCATACGAGGTTTTTTACTGATGGAAAACATAGATGGAACGCGCCTTTGATTGATTTTTGTAATCACGCGAGAGAAGCAAATTGTTTCGTTAGAATCAATCGCGGGAAGTTTAATTCGCAAGGTAAACTCGCTTCGGCCGAAATTAGCGCCGTAGTAAATTCTGATGATGTAGACGAAGAGGAAGAGTATTTCGAGCTCGTGGTTTCGGATGAGTGTGATTACATAGAGGCTGGTGAGCATCTCACGATTTGTTACGCTAGCGGGGTCGACAGTAATCGTATATTATTCGAACAGTTTGGTTTTCTCGCAGATGCGGAAGAATCTCTATCGTTCATTACAAATAGAGAACTAGTAGATAGCTATTTAAAATAGTAGTAATACTGTGCAGATAAAGATAGAGAATTTCGATAGAAGAAGCTAAAAAAATTCTGCGCGTTCGGCTACATCGCGCAACATCTTTAACAAAACCTTCATAGCGGTCTTGCCTTTATTTTTCTTCTTGTTTTGAACAGCCGTAGCCGTGGAAGATTTTTTCAAAGGAGCGCTATTACCTTCCTCGAATTCGTCGTCGTCATCGAAAACGATATCTCCATTAGCTTCTGCGATTTGACGCTCTTTGAACTTTTCGCTTTCGAGTGCGGTTATTTTCGCCTCAAGTTCTGCTTTCCTCGCGACATCGACGAGTTCTTGCCTCGTGAAACCAAGAAAAAACTCTCCTTCTTCCTCGGTCTTTGACATAACCTTAAAAACCTCCTCCATAGCTACTTTCGCGGCATCGTCTCCCTCGTTTCCACTCACGCGTCTTCTCCAACTCTTCGCTAAATCATCCACTTTCGGATCAACTGCGCCCAACCCCCCATCAATGCCCAACTTCATTCTCTCCACGACATCTTCCAACGGCTTCAACTCTCGCTCGTTCAACGCCCTCAACGTCTTCGCGACTTGTTGCTCGGCTCTCCTCTTCGCAATGTGCGAACTCGTTCTTTGACACTCTAACAAACTCTCGCGCAATCGCTCATCCATAATAGTCATCTTCCTTATCGTCTTTCCATTAATAGCCAGTAAATCTTTCCCTAACCGCTTCGTCCTCTCCGAATCCCTCTTCAACGCGCTCTTGTTCTTCCTTCCAAAGTATACCGGTTCTCCTTTTTCGTTCTCTGCGAAGACGTCCGAGGACGATGAATACTCCTCGTCGTTTCCGTCTGCATCTTTCGTATTACTGTCATTACTACTATCGTATTCTCTGAAGAAACCGTTCGTCGATATCGAGCGTCGTTGTCGTCGTCTGAGCCGTTGTTCAACAGTAGCACTGAGACTATGACTTTGTTGGACCTTGGAACCACTGTGCAGTGAAGTGGTCGTTACATTAGTACCGTTGTTACTGCTGTCGTTCAATGTCGTCATCGTCTGCGTCGTTAATTTTTGCGTCTGCGTCGTTGATGATGAAGCAGAGAAGTGCGTGAAACATCTTTTGATGTGGTTCGTGTAGTGTTTATTGCGCGCAGTAGTGCGTGGTAGTAATTGGCGTAAGGCCTGCATAGAAGTTTCTTTGACGGCTGTTTTGTTTAATGCCGTAATGGAAGAAGAGTGCTGAGGAGGTTTTTGCTCTTTTTCTTTTTCTTTCTCGAGACAGTGTTTAGGGTTTTTTTAATTAGGGTTTAGGACAGTAGAAGAAATTTGGATATTAAATTGTAAAGAGAAATTTATTGATAAGAATTAATTAATAATAATAATAATAATAAGGATAAGGATAAGAAGAAGAAGAAGAATTGATAATGGTCAGGAAGAAAGGAATACCAATAAGGAATTTGAGGAATAACACTTTAGAGATATTAACTGCGCGAGTAGAGATTTTAGAGAGAGAGGAAC
>Ga0209830_10001023_pt1 | contig 25987 bp, 24 predicted proteins | sample ArcticOcean_MG_C_12_FD_187439 | JGI IMG/M metagenome (GOLD analysis project Ga0209830, IMG submission 187439) | Marine microbial communities from western Arctic Ocean - ArcticOcean_MG_CB8_130 (SPAdes) (version 2) | ecosystem: Environmental > Aquatic > Marine > Oceanic | place: Arctic Ocean...
TATTTTATCAAATGTTTTCTCAATTATTTTAGCTTTTGGTCTTAGCTCTTCTTCATTGCAATCTTTTTCTAAAAGATTTGCCCCAGCTGTTTTATTAAAACCATCTCCAAGTCTTATAAATCCGTCTATTTTTTTAAAATATTCTTTATTTTTAGATTGTGATTTACTGTACCAAAGGTCTTTTAATTGTTTTGTGTAATCTTCAAGTTTACTTTTATCCCAAATAATATTTTCTTGTTTTTTCATCAAATTATAAAATTGTATGAAGTCTTTTGATTTAACCCACTGTCTAATTATATGAGTAAGTGACTTGTCTTTATTTTCTGGATCAAGTTGCTTTTGTGTGACTATCGAAATAATATTTAATGAATAAGACGCTCTATTAATATCATAATTAGATTCTTTACTTTGATCACAACCTTTTAATAAGTCTAATACTTTCTGAAGATCGCGGTCTGAGTGTGTTAAATATTCAATTACCTTATCCCACTTGTCTTTTGCTACTTTAGCCATTCATACTTAATACACGGATCAAGAAACTTACTCAATTACTTTAGTAATTTTAACCTTTTAAAATTATAGCAATATAACTGCATAAAAAAAAAGCAGACAAGCCAGCAAGATAAATTGTTTCCCTAGTTCTTCCAAATTTCTTATATTGAATTACACTTAATAATATAAATAATATCGAAGTAATCAAAAAATATATTGGTTCAATAATTCCATCTAGTGTAGCCATAATTAAACATTACCAAATCTTAATTTGGGTATCTAGATGCTGGATCGTCGCTAGTTACTTTTATAAAATGTTTGTTTGATCATAAATATCTTTTATGTAAATAATGAGATTTTATTCCAGTGTAATCCTTACCGCAGTAATACTTCCCTCTAATACAGTTTTGAGAGTTTTATCCAACTTATTTAAGGACTGGTGATTGCTATACACAGAAATCGAGTCGTGCGTTAGACTCATAACCTGAAAGTCAGCGGTTCAAATCTCTCTCCCACAACCAAATTAAAATATTAAAATTAAATCATTTTTTATTTCTTAATTAGACTAAACAAAGAATTTTACTATCCTCATTAGAATAAAAATAAAACTTAGATAATAAAAATAAATAAGATATCTTTTTTTTAAAAAATTTTCTGAATCAACTTGACTTAATAAAGTAAAAAAAAGAATTATTACCATAGGTTCATAATATTTATGATAAATAGTGTTTTGAACGTTGGATATAACCAGCAATGATAATAAAAAAAAATTATTCCAATTTAGAGATACAATATATGCAAAAAATCCAATGGATAAAAATGCACTTATAAAAAATAAATAATTATTACCAAATAGCAAGTTAGATATAACAAAAAAAACACCACCACCTGTATAACTGGTCTGATAATTAAAAAAATAAATCAGACATAAGGTAAAGAGAAGCAGCACTATAGATTTATTTATTAAAAAGCTTAAAAAAGATTTGTAAAAATTACTCAAAATCAATATTGGTGATAAATGAAAAAAAATTATAGAGCTGATTATCATTAATTTATTTGAAAAATTAAAACTTAAACTTATAGCTTCACCATCTAATCCTGGAGTTTGTCCAGCTATCAAAAAATTCACATCCAAGATAAAGATATAATAGAGCATCGGCAATGCTGCCAAAAAATTAAAGAATATTAATAAAAGTAATTTAACTAATCTAAACTTTTTTAAAAAAAAGAAGAAAAAATATGGAAAGAAAATTGAAAAATTAGGGCTTATATATGATGATATTATAAGAGCAACACAAGTGTACCAAGTATATTTGAATTGACTTGTTTTTTTAAATTTTAAGAAAAAATAAATTGTTAAAACAAAAAAAGTTAATCCTGGAAGTCTACTATCAGGCCAAATTGACAAAGATCTGAATGTGGGGGACAGAAATAATATCAACGATAATGCAATAAGGTAATTATTATTTACTTTCTTAAATTTTAATTTTAAACACATGTAAAAAATTACAACTAATGAAATAGATAAATGAAGATGAATCAATCTTACTTGATCAACATCAAACCCTAAATCTAAAAAAAGAGATAAGAAAATTACGTATACTGGAGAGTGTCTATGACCATATTGGTCAAAATTTAAAAAAGTATAAAGAAAGTTACTAGAAAAATCTTTTGTTGGCTCAAGGTTGCTATTGATCCAATCTCCATAAGAACCATAATTTAAATTTTCATTATATAAAAATCCAATAATTAGACTCAAATAAAGTGTAAAAAAACATACAATATTATTTATATTTGAATTTTTAATTTTATGAATTAAATCCATTTTTTATTCTATTATTCTTAAAATTTTAAATCTAAATTTTATACTATTAATTTAAACTTATTTTTTCATTTCTTATTTTTTTCTAATACCTTAAAAAAATGACGTTTCATTATTAGAAAATCTCTAAAATTATAAGAATAAGTGTTTTGTATACTTTTTATTGACTTTTCTTATTAATCTAAAGATTTTTAGTTATATCTTCGGTCATTTTTTTTGCATCTGCAAATAACATTAAAGTTTTTTCTTTATAGAATAAATCATTATCTATACCAGCATAACCAGGTGACAAACTTCTTTTTACAAATAATACAGATTTACATTTTTCAACATCTAAAACTGGCATTCCATAAATTGGACTTTGTGGATCATTTTTTGCAGCAGGATTAGTTACATCATTTGCTCCTATTACAAACGCAACATCTGCGTTAGCAAAATCATTATTAATTTCCTCTAATTCAAAGACCTCATCATAAGGTACATTAGCTTCAGCTAACAATACGTTCATGTGTCCTGGCATTCTTCCTGCTACAGGGTGGATTGCGTAAGTAACCTTAATATCGTTTTTTTTAAGTGTGTCTACCATCTCTCTTAATGCATGCTGAGCTTGGGCTACTGCCATTCCATAACCTGGCACAATTATGACTGATGACGCATTTTTCATTAAAAAGGCTGCGTCTTCCGCGTTGCCACTTTTAACTGGTCTATGTTCTTTATCTCCAGAAGATGCTGATTGTTCAGATGCTCCAAATCCTCCCAAAATCACGTTAAAGAAAGAACGGTTCATACCTTTGCACATTATATATGATAAGATTGCACCAGAAGATCCAACAAGAGCTCCAGTTATAATTAATGCACTGTTTTCTAAAGTAAATCCAATTCCTGCTGCAGCCCAACCTGAGTAAGAATTCAACATTGAAATTACTACTGGCATATCTGCTCCACCAATTGGAATAATTAATAAAAATCCTATCAAAAACGAGACTGTCAATAATATCCAAAAGAAATTGGAGGACTGTGTTGAGCACAATAAATAAGTTAAAACTATAATTGAAATCAGTAATATAGCATTAAATAAATGTTGGCCTCTGAAAGTTATTGGTGATCCTGACATAATTCCCTGAAGTTTCAAAAATGCGATGATTGAACCTGAAAAAGTTATAGCCCCTACTGCTGCTCCAATTGACATCTCAATTAAACTTGCAAGCTTTATACTTCCTGGAAATCCTAAGTTAAAAGCTTCTGGATTTAAAAAGGCTGAGATTGCAACAAGTACAGCTGACAAACCTACTAAACTATGAAACCCCGCTACCAATTCTGGCATAGCAGTCATTGGAATTTTATAAGCTATAAATGCCCCAATTAATCCTCCAATTAATAAAAAAATTAATACATAGATTAGTCCACTAGAAATGCTTCCAACTGATAAAAAAGTAACTACAATAGCAATTGTCATTCCTAGAATTCCAAAAAAATTACCTTGTCTTGATGTTTCGGGCGATGAGAGACCTCTTAATGCTAATATAAATAACACTCCTGAAATTAAATAAAATATTGCTGATAAGTTTGCTGACATAATTATTTATCTTTTTTTTTCTTTTTATACATTTGAAGCATTCTTTGGGTTACTAAGAACCCACCAAATATATTCACAGCTGCTAGCGATATTGCTATGAAACCAAGAATATTTGAGGTCGTAAAATCATTATTATAATTTCCAGCTAATCCTGCAATAATAGCCCCAACAATTATTACTGATGAGATGGCATTTGTAACCGACATCAATGGTGTATGTAAAGATGGAGTGACACTCCAAACAACATAATATCCAATAAAAATTGATAAAATGAATATACTTAATCTAAATATAAAGGGATCTATTTCCATAAGTTTATTTGGTTAATGTTTTTTCAATTATTTCGTCTTCTAAATTAATATTAATTTTTTTATTTTCTTTATCATATAAATTTAATACAAAATTAAATACATTTTTTGAATACAGGTTTGATGCCGAAACAGGTAATTTATTAAGGATATTTGTTTCACCCATAATCTTAACACCTTCTTTTACTATAATCTTATCAACTTCTGTAAAGGCTGCATTACCTCCTTGAACGGCTGCTAGATCATAAACAATAGAGCCTGCCTTTAAATTTTTTATCATATTTTCTTTAATAATTAGTGGCGCTTTTTTACCAGGAATTAAAGCAGTACATATTACAATATCAATTTTTTTTAAAGTTTCTGCTAATAGATCTTCTTGTTTTTTTTTAAATTCTTCTGATGCTTCTTTTGCATAACCACCTTCTGTTTCAAGGTTTTCGGACCCCTCTACAGTTAAAAATTTGCCCCCTAAACTTTCAACTTGTTCTTTTGATGCCATCCTAACGTCTGTTGCAAAAACTACTGCCCCCATTCTTTTTGCAGTTGCAATTGCTTGAAGACCAGCAACACCCGCACCAACTACCAATACCTTTGCTGCAGGAATTGTTCCTGCCGCAGTCATCATCATTGGTATAGCTTTCTCAAAATTTGCAAATGATTCTATTACAGCTTTATATCCAGCAAGATTAGCTTGTGAAGAAAGTATATCCATTGATTGAGCCCTAGTTATTCTGGGCAGCATTTCTAAGGAAAAAATATTAATATTTTTTTTTACTAAATTTGCTATTTTTTCTTTATTGATGTATGGATTAAAAACTCCAACAAGAATTTGATTTTCTTTTAAAAGTGAAAGGTTATCATCAGATAACAAACCAAGCTGAACAATTATATCTGCATTACTAAGTGCTTCAGTCTCTTTTTTTGAAATTTCAACACCCAACTCTTTATAGTCATCATCTTTAAAACCTAAATGTTCTCCATATTTTTCGGATAGAACAACTTTAAAACCAAGAGCTATATATTTCTTAGCAATATCAGGAGTTATTGCTATCCTTCTCTCAATTTTTTGATTTTCTAACACTGAAACGATTCTCATAAGCTAACCCTATAGTAAGAAAATAGCCATTAAAACTAAAACACTAATAACCGCGACAGTTCCCCACAACACAAACTTTGTAAAATTGCTCCAGGTATCTTTATGGTTTTGATTATCCATAAAAATTACTTCTGTCTGGCTTTAAATTTTGGATTAGTTTTGTTTATTATGTAAACTCTGCCTCTTCTTCTAACTAACTTAGAATTAAGATCTCTTTTTTTAAGTGATTTTAATGAGCTTTTAATTTTCATAATATTTTTTTTTAGCCGGCAATGTCCTACTCTTCCGTGTCTTAAGACAAAGTACCATTGGCGCTGAAGGGCTTGACTTCCGAGTTCGGAATGGGATCGGGTATAACCCCTTCGCAATAATCACCGGCAGGGGTGTTATATATAATTAAAAAAGATTGTAAACAGTGAAATAGTCTATTTTTTTAGGCTTTTTTTGAAGTTTTCTATATAGTTTGTAAGTTCCATTTTACCAAAAATCTTGTAGACCTTGTTAGACAGGTTCATGTTAGTTAAAGCTGAAGCATACCTTTCCCCTTTTCTAGGTGGTAAGATTTTAATTTTTGACCCAAATAATTTTGCTACATTTAAAATCGTATAATTTTTTTTGCTTGAAATACTGTAATGTCTACATTTACCATTTTTCCAAGCTAAAAAACAAGCACTCACAGTGTCACCAATATAAGTAAACCTACGTGCCTGTGACCCTGGCTTTACTACTGGAAGAGGGGTGCCTTGTTGAAAACAATTTTCAAATATTCCAATAACAGTAGCCATATCACCCTTACATATTTGTCTTGCTCCATAAACATTATAAAAATAAATAATTTCAAATTTAAAATTAAACCATTTTTTTAAATTTTCTAATAATTCTAAATTTTTTGCTTTTGTAAATGCATATGGGGATAAATTTTTATCATCTCCATTGTTGCCAAGTGTTGCGGATGTTGCAGAGTAAATTAATTTAATCTTATTGGTCATGCAAAAATTAAATACAGCATGTGTGCCTATAGAGTTAGCTTCAATACATTCATTCATTTTTATAAAGCTTTGATAAATTCTTGCAAATTCACCAAAATGAAAAACTGTATGAATCTTTTTTTTAATATGATTAAATGTTTTAGATATATTTTTAGTATTAGATTTTACGTATTGAACTCTTTTATTTTTTATATGATTTTTTTTATAACCAGAAGAGTAATTATCTAAACTTAATATTTTATATTTTGTCTTTTTTAAAATTAACTCGATTAAATTAGAACCAACAAATCCTGCTCCACCAGTAACAACTATTATGTTTTTCATCACCTATTTTTATTTTTAACTTTTAAAGAAATTAGAAAGCTCTGATAGGCTAAATTGAATGCTGTATCTAATGGAGTTTTGGCACTCCATCCATATTTCTTTGCTATGCTTAAATTTAAAATTTTTCTCTTCATTCCATTTGGCTTGGAAAGATCATATTTTATTTGAAGACTAGCTCCTAATTTTTTCATGATAAAATTAGCATAATCAGATATTTTTTTTTCTTTACCACTTCCTATGTTAATAAAACTTTCCTTAATTTTTTTTCCCATAAAAAAAACACACGCATTCGCAAAATCACCTACGTAAAGAAGCTCTCTCATTGCCTGACCATTGCCCCACAAAGTGATACTTTTTTTTTTATTGATTTTAGCATGATGAATTTTTTTTATTAATGCAGGAAAAAAATGTGAGCTCTTAAGGTCATAATTATCATTTGCACCAAACATATTTGCAGGCATTAAAGATTTGTAGTTCAAATTATATTGGGTGTTATAAGCCTCACACATTTTAATTCCAGCAATTTTAGCTATAGCGTAAGCATCATTTGTTTCCTCAAGTTTTCCCGTTAGTAAATGCTCTTCTTTCATTGGTTGTGGTGAATTTTTTGGGTATATACAACTAGAGCCTAAAAAAATTAAATTTTTGACACCCGCAAGATAAGACGAATGTATTAAATTACTCTGTATCATTATATTTTCATAGATGAAATTTGCTTTAAAATTACTATTAGCCAATATACCTCCCACTTTTGCTGCTGCAATGATTGTAACTTTTGGCTTAGTTTTTTTTAAAAATATTTCAACTTTTTTTTGATCTAATAAATTTAATTTATCTTTAGAGGTTGTAATTATATTCTTATAACCTTGATTTATTAATTCTTTGTATATGGAAGAACCAGCCATACCTTTATGCCCAGCTAAAAAAATTTTTGCTCTTTTTGATAACATTAGATTTTTAATGTACTTAATTCAAATTCAACCATCTCTTTTACCAATGCTTGAATGCTAGTTGTAGGTTTCCATTTGAGTTTTTTTTTCGCCTTGCTGGGATCACCTAGAAGTGTATTAACATCAAGAGGTCTAAGATAAGCTTTATCACACTCAATTATAGATTTATTGTTTTTATCATAAGCTTTTTCATTAAGCCCTTTGCCCTTCCATTTAATTTTAATATCTAATTGTTTTGCAGTTAGGGAAATAAATTCTTTTATTGAATATTGTTTTCCTGTCGCAATAATAAAATCATCAGGTTCTTTTTGTTGTAGAATTTTCCACATAGCATAACAATAATCTCTTGCATGCCCCCAGTCTCTTTTTGCATACAGGTTTCCTAAGTATAATTTTTTTTGCATTCCTAATTTAATTTTACATAAAGCTACAACTATTTTTTTTGTTACAAATGTTTCTCCTCTTCTAGGACTTTCGTGATTAAATAATATTCCATTTGCAGCAAAAATTTTATAAGCTTCTCTATAATTTTTTGTTATCCAGTGTGCATATACTTTAGCTACACCATAAGGGCTTAATGGGTAAAAAGGAGTTTTTTCATTTTGAGGAATGGTTTGAACTTGACCAAACATTTCAGATGTACCTGCTTGATAAAATTTTGTTTTTTTTTCAAATTTATGAAATTTGATAGCTTCTAATATTCTTAGAGCACCCAACGCATCCGCATTTGCAGTATACTCAGGTACTTCAAAAGAAACTGCTACATGCGATTGAGCTGCTAAATTATAAATTTCGTCTGGCTTAATATCTTTTATAATTTTTGATACAGATGTTGAGTCTGTGATATCTCCATAATGTAAAAAAAAGTTTCTTTTTGAAGCATGTGGGTCTTGGTAGATATGATCTATTCTATTTGTATTAATTGATGAGGATCTTCTTTTAACACCATGGACTTCATAATTCTTATTAATTAATATCTCTGAAAGGTATGATCCATCTTGTCCTGTAACACCAAAAATTAAAGCTTTTTTTTTCATTATTTTCTATTTGATAAATTTTTTTTTAATTATGAACTTTCCACACTTTCTAAATTAATAATCATATTTTTCAACATAGTATATCTCAATAATTTTTATTATTTAAAATAAGACTGTTTTTACACAATTTTTTAATCAACATTTGAGTATAAATTAGACTCCTATTATAAGGATTTAACTGTCTCATGAGATTATTTTTAAAGTGACTTTATATACTTATCTAAGTTTTTTATTATAAATACTATTAGAATGACTATCTTTGTATTGTCAATTTTTGTCAAATAATTCGTTTATATACATATATTCAAATGTTTTTCTAAATGGCATTTTTGATTTATAAATTTTCTTAAAATTCCTATTTGTCAATAAACCATGTATATCTGTGAAGTTATAATTTTTTTTTATCATATTGTTGTAATGATGTTCAAAAAAAATAATTTTTATATTTCTTATTTTATCGTTCAGACCTTTTAATATGTTAAGCTCATACCCTTCTGTATCAATCTTTAAAAAATCAATATTATCAATCTTTTGATTTATCAAATATTGAGATAAGGGAATAACAGTAGTTTCTATATTTTGATAAAATGTATTTTTTGTTTTTTTATTTATATATCTATGTTTTTGTTTAAAATAACTTGAATTTTCATTTATACCACTAATTGTAGAGGACGAGCTCTCATTAAACTGCTTTAAAATGACTTTTTTTGTTTCTGCACCTAGGGCAATATTCTCTATATAGATATTAGTTTTATTAAATTTCTTAGTTAAACTTGGTAACCTTTTTTTTAATTCACTAAAATTAATTTTGCTTGCCTCAAAAGAGTATATATTTTTTATATTTAAATTTTTTAAAAAAAAATTAATAGACTCTCCTTTGTGTGCTCCCACATCTAAAAATATATCAATATCAGCTAATTTATTTTTATTTATAAATTTTGATATCTTTTTTTTATAAAAATAATCAAAAAAATTTAAAACTAAAATTGAGATATAGTTAATCATTACCTTTTATAAATCACGTACTTACCAAATATTTTTTTCATTTTAAAGGTGCTATCGCTATCACAATTTTTTTTGTTAACAATACATTCTTCATATTGATCAATAAGTATTTTTATTCTTTTTGCATTATCAAAAAAATTTGGTTTAATATCATAATATGTTACTTTAAGTGGTTGATAGCCATAAGTTTTAACCTCGTAGTTTATTCTATTAATATTTCTTGATATAAAAACTAAAATAGTAATTGCTATAAGATACTTTATTTTTTTGATTAACTTTTCTTTCGAAATAGAAAATTTTTCTAATAATAATGATACAGAAATAAAAAAAATTGAAGCAATTAAACAATACCCTCCATACCTTAAGGCAGGATGATTGTAAAACCATTCAAATAATAAAATAAAAATTACTGTTAAAATCAATAGTACTTTTCTTTTTTTAATTTTAATTATTATTTTAGATTTAAAAGTAAAATATATAATTCCTGACAATAAAGTTAATCCCAATAAAAAATCTGACATTTTATTAAAAAAATACATATCCATCCAGTTGTTAACCCAATTAAAATATTGAATATATTCAGATGGATTTTTAACTCTAAAATTTGGGCCAGCTCCTGCTTTGGACCATTGCTCATACCAATCGTTTAATACAGAAACTTCTTCTAATGAAATTGCCCATATAGGTTGTAAACAAGTCAATTTAACAGGATATATCATGCACCCAGATATAATAAAATTATTAAAAATTACTAATGAAAAAATAACAAATAAAAAAATGAAAAAAGTATTATAAAAAATTTTTTTTAATGTCTCCATAATATTAAAATTTCTTAGAAGATGATTTAAAATCACTAAAAAAAATACTCCATAAAGTATATAAAATGCCTTAAATGAAATAATTAATCCTATTAAGATATATATTTTTGAAATTTGATTGGAAATATTAATTTTGAAGTTAGATAATAACATAATTTCTATGAATAATAAAAATATCAAAATCATGGCTGATTTATCTGTTCCATGTTCTGATATTCTATAAAAAAAAATATTGATAAAAATAAGTACTAATAACGTAAAGTAAGTAACAAAAGTTATTTGATTATTATCTATATTTTTTTTTAATTTAATTAATAAAGTTAAATTTGAAAAACCCATAATTAAAATTACCGGCATGTGAAACATAAAATATTTAACAAACGGTAAATAAAGTAATGAATTTAGATAAAAAATTGAAGATGGAGTTCTATAACCAAGATTAAATTGGCCTAACCCAAATATCAATGAATTTTCTGTTAAATAATGACTGTATGAAAAATGATAAGCTGGAAAATCATCATGGGTTTTTAAAACAAATGCTCCTATTAATAATATAAGAAATATTATAAAAAAATAAGGCCATTGGTCGTTTTTATTTCTTAAGCTAACAAAGTAAAACTTTACAAAAAAAATTAGTCCTACTGATAGAATTATCGAATTATGTATTTTCCCATGTTGTATAAAAATGCTAGATAAATAGGCATATATAATTAAAAAAAAAACACCAATCAATCCAACATAACCAAGATTATTTGTAATCTTAAACTTTTTTGATATGGAGTTAATAGCTAACCCATAACCCATTGTAGAGCTTACGATCAGTAAATAAAAAAATATATAAGTATAAAAATTTGCAAACATTCTATATTAATACTTTTTATCATAAAAATGAAAAATTTAACATTAATTATCCCAGCCAAAAATGAAAAAGAGTCACTTCCTTCAGTGCTGGATGAATTAAAAAATTATGATTGTAAAATTAAAATAATTCTTGAACATGATGACAAAGAAACAATTGACGCCATTAAGTTTTTTAACTGTGATTTAATTTTCCAAGGAAAGAAAGGGTATGGTAATGCCCTAATAGAGGGTATTGAAGCTGTTGATACTGAATATTTCTGTATATTTAATGCTGATGGCTCATTTAATCCTAACGAACTTTTAAATATGATGAATTTAAGTCATCTAAATAATTATGATTTTATATTTGCATCTAGATATGAAAAAAACTGTGGAAGCGAAGATGACACAATTATTACTTTTGTAGGAAATTTTATATTTACACTGTTAGGAAGGATATTTTTTAAACTTTCTATAACTGATATTTTATACACTTTTGTAATGGGAAAGTCAGCCAAAGCAAAGGTGCTCAAACTAAAAAAAAATGACTTTGCTTTTTGTGTTGAGCTTCCTATTACTGCTCAAAGACATGGCTTGAAATTGGGAACAAGTAAATCTTACGAAAGAAAAAGAATAGCTGGTAAGAAAAAAGTTAATGCCTTTAAAGATGGAGTTAAGATTTTATTTTTTATGATGAAATTATTTTTTAAAAAATAGAATTTAGTTTGATAGATAAAAAAATTTGAATCAGTAATTAATAAGATTAGTTTTGAGTATTGAACACAATCGTATCCCATTCTACAATCTAAATAAATATTTTAACTACAGAAACATTTAATAGTAAATTTAAGTCAAATTTTATATTTTTTTAAATCTATAATTAAAAAGTCTTAAATAAACAAAAATATATATCGTTATGTTAAAAGTTACAATTAATACTTGAAGTTGAGTACTATAAATATTTTGTGCTCCAATCGAGAGTGTTAAAACATTAAAAATATTTATTATTATACTGCATAAATTATTTGCTAATAGTTTAGATAAACCAAATCTTTTTTTAACAAAATAAAAGAATAGTTGATGAAAATGTTTATTATCTGAAATTAAAGGTGACTTGTTAAATCTATATTTTCTTATTATAGAAAATAAATTTTCAAAACATGGATACCATAGCAATAAAATAATAAAAAAAGGTGAAATATTCTTGTTTGATTCATAAATTGCAATCAACAAAATACCAAAACCAAAACCTAGCAAATAAGATCCTCCATCACCAATGTAGAGTTTATTAAATAAGTTAAATAAAAGTAAAAAAGATAAAAGTTCTATAAAATATAATATTTCTAATTGAGTGATTTGTAAGCTCTCAAATAATTTTAAATTATAAATAATTATTAAAATAGAAATAAAATATCCTAAAACTAATCCATTTAAGCCATCAATAAAATTAGTTCCGTTTACTATAATTAAAAGACAAAATATTACAAAGAAGTAAGAAAAAAATTTATAACTCAAAAGATAATCAATAAAAAAAATTCTAATACTTGATATATGAAAATTATAAAAGATTATAAATAAAAGGGTAAAAAGTATCTGCAGGTAAAATCTTATTCTTGGTGACGTTAATATTCTTAAATCTGAAAAAAAACCAATACCAAAAACCATAATTGAAAAAAGATAATAAAATTCTAAATTAAATTTTTCTAAAAAAAGAAAAGTCACTATAATAATAAAACCACCGGATAAAGGAATTTTTTTTGATCCAACAAATAATTGATGCTTTTCACCAGACAAACTTGGTAATAAATTTTTAAACTGTATGACGGTGTTTAGTAAGTATACAATCAATGGAATTATAAGAATATTAATATAGTTCATTTTATTTTTTTTTTAGATAATTGAGACTCAAACATGTTAACAAATATAAGGATTTAAAAAATTTATAGTTCATGTAAGTATAATAAACTTTAAAACCATCTATTAATTTTTGAAAAGTTGAAGAAGATAATGAATTTTTTGAATTTCTCCAAAAACACAACTGTTCATCAATAGCGCCAAAGACATAACCTGTTTTCAAAATTTTAAGCCATAATACAAAATCTTCTTTTGTTTTAATATTAGGAAATTTGCAATATTCAGAAAAGATAGTCCTTTGTATGACGACAGTTGAAAGGCCAATATCACAAGATTTTAAGATTTCTTCAAAATTATGAAAAAATTTTGCTGTCCTTTTTGCAAGTATAACTCTCTCTATATTCACAACATTATAAGAAGTATGAGAACAATATAAGTTATTATCCTGCATATATTTAATTTGAAGCTCAATTTTGTTGAGAGACCAAAAATCATCTGCATCCAGAAATGCTATATACTTACCATTAGATTTTGATATTCCTATATTCCTTGATTCACCTGCACCAACATTTTTTGAATTAATCACTATACTAATTCGAGGATCTAAATCCTTTAATTTTAGAATATAGTCAAGTTCCTTATGAGAAAAATCATCATAAATAATGATAATTTCTAAATTTTTATAACTTTGATTTATTACAGAATTAACAGATTCTACAATAAAATTTTTTTTTTTAAAATATGGAATAATTACACTAACTAAATTCATATAAATTATGTTACTAAATAAATACTATCATAAAATTAAATAAAATTATGAAAAAAAAATTAGTCTTATTTATGCCATCACTTGAAGGTGGGGGTGTTGAAAAAAATTTATTCTTACTGGCGAATTATTTTGTAAAGAAAATAGATAATGTATCTGTAATAACTGTTTCTAAAAAATTTCAATACAAATTTAATAAAAAAATTTTATTTATATCTACTAAATATTATTTTTGGGATAATTTTGGCAGATTTACGAAGTATATAATTAGCCTTTACTTACTTTTTATTGAATATTTGAAAGGGGGAAATTTAACAGTTTTTTGCTTTCAGGGAAACATCTTATGTATTATTTTTTGTAAAATTCTTAATATTAAAATAATAATAAGACCTAACTCGTCACCTTCTGGGTGGTCACAAAGTGCTCTAAAAAAATTTATATTTTCGCAAATATTAAAACAAGCGAACAAAATTATTGTGAACAGTTTAAGCTTTAAGATAGAATTAAAAAAAAAACTAAATATAAATGCAGAGTGTATTTATAACCCTTTAAATTACAAAGAAGTTAAAAAATTATCAAAAGAAAAAATTAAGAATTATTTTTTTAAAAAAAAAGAACTGAAGATTATTAATGTTGGGAGGTTGGTTAATCAAAAAGATCAAATCACTATACTAAAAGCTATCAATCATATAAAAGATAAAGTCCGTATTAACTTGCTAATTATTGGTGATGGAAATAAAAAAAAAGAGCTAATCAATTATATTTATGAAAATAATCTAAAAAAAATTGTTCAAATAAAAAGTCACAAAAAAAATCCTTTTCCATATATTAAATCCTCAGATATTTTTATACTTTCTTCACTTTTTGAGGGACTACCAAATGTTCTTTTGGAGGCCATCTCATTAAACTCTTTTGTAATATCTTCTAACTGCCCAACAGGACCATCAGAAATTTTGGACAAAGGTAAGGGTGGATTGTTATTTAAAACTGGAGACTATAAAGATTTATCTAATAAAATATTAACTTTTATTAAAAATAAAAAAGAATTTAGAAAAAAAACACAATTTGCTCATAAAAGACTTTATAGGTTTGATTTAAATTTAAATTTAAAGAAATATTTACATGTAGTTAATAATTTGATGAAATTAAAAAAAATTAGCTAGTAATTTTCCAAATTTTTTCTTTTTCATACCAATCAATTATTTTATTTAATTCATTAGTAATATTTTTAAATTTTCTTATTTTTAGATATTTTTTTATTTTAGAATTATCACCATGTGTTTTAAAAACTTCAACTTTATTATGATGAACTTTTTTGATAATAGCTTTTTTAGTAAGATAATTTTGCATTCTTGAAATTAAAAAATTTATTTTAATTGGATTATTTGAACAAATATTAAATATTTGAAATTTTTGATTAATCTTTTTTTTAATTAACTTATTTATTATTATTAAAACATCATCAATATGAGTGAAATCCCTGACGTGATTTCCATAATCATTTAAATAATATATTTTTTGTTCTTTAGCTGATTTAAGAAAAGAAAATATAAGCATATCAGGCCTTCCCCATTTTCCATAAATAGTAAAAAATCTTAAACCTATCATTTGCATTTTGGAGATTTTCGAAACATCACTAGCAATATCTTCATTTAGTTTTTTTGATGCTGAATAAATATTTTTTGGATAAATTTTTTCAGTTTCATTTAATGGGTATCTTTTTTTATCACCATAAACTGAGCTTGATGATGCAAATATAAATTTCTTTACATTATTGGCATGACTAATTTCAATAATATTTGAAAAACCAACAATATTACTTTCATAATATGATTCAGGGTTAATTAATGAATATCTTACTCCAGCTTGTGCAGCTAAGTGTATCACAAAGTCTATTTTATGTTTGTTGAAAACTCTAATTATTTTTTTCTTATCAATTAAATTTATTTTTAAAAAATTAAATCTTTTGCTTTGTTTTAACAACTGAATTCTCTTTTGTTTTAGTTTTACAGAATAATAGTCATTTAGATTGTCTATACCTATCACCTTTGATTGTTTGTCTTGCTTTAAAATTGAAACTGCAACGTGATAACCAATAAATCCTGCACATCCTGTAACTAAATAATTCATAAAGTTAATTTTTTCTTTGATTTAAAATCATTTTAATTCTTTTTATATATCTCAATAAATGAATTATTTTTACTATGTATTTGTTTTGCCCATTATCTAATCTTATTAAAGTATTTTCATTCAAGTAGTCTATATATTTTACTCTAGAAGAAAATCCTTTGGTATCAAAATATCCTAAAATTTCATTTTTTTTTGTACACTTACCTTTCATTTTTAATTTTACTATCATTCTATAAAATAGGTCATAATCTGAGGAATACTTATATTTCAAATTATAGTAACCAACTTTTAATTGTGATTCTCTTTTAATAAAGAACCCCACAGAATGAGCTGTATAAAATCCAAATGTCCAATGTATTTTCCATGGGTGAAAACCATACAAATGCTTATGTTTAATTACTGAGCCAAATAAAAAATCGATTGTAGGATCGTGCTCAAAATAAGTTTTAACTATTTCCAATGCATCGTGATTAAAATAATCATCTGAGTTTAATATACCAATAATATCTCCAGATGAGTTTTTTATTCCTTTGTTCATCGCATCATAAAGTCCACCGTCTTGTTCAGATATTATTTTATAAATTTTGGACTTGTATTTATTAACTACTTCCATTGTTTTATCTGTAGAAGAACCATCAACTATAATATGTTCATAATTTTGATATGATTGATTAATTAAGCTTTTAATATTTTTCTCAATATCCCTCTCATTATTTTTAACAACTGTTATAATGGTAATTTTAGGGTTTTTTTTAGTCATGGATTTATTATTTAATTAGATAATAAAACTATTATATAGTAAAAAATTAGAAAATTATGCAAATATACTATTGGTGTCCATATCTAACAAATATAGCAACCATAAAATCAGTTATAAGATCTGCAAAATCCCTAAAAAAATATACTAAACTCAATCTAGGTGAAATAAATGAAGTAACAATATTAAATAGTAGTGGTGAATGGAATTTTTTAAAAAAGAACTTATTTAATATCAATATAAAAAATCTTTTACCCTTTGATTTTTTTAAATTCCTTCCTAAAGAAGGCCTTGTACAAAGTAGACTCTCATTTTTAATAATATTTTTTGCTAATTTTTTTCCGTTATTATTTTATATTAATAATAAAAAGCCTACATACTTAATTGTGAATTTATTAACTTTATTACCTATAATATTGAGTCCATTATTATCAAGACATACCAGGATTATATTGAGAATTTCAGGATTACCCAATCTAAATTTTTTTAGGAAATTCGTATGGAAATTATTTTCTAAATATATTTATACCGTAACAGCTCCAACAAAACTTACATATAATGTGATATTAGAATCAAAAATATTTAATAAAAATAAAATCAAACTATTAAGAGATCCTGTCATTGAATGTGTTGAAATACAGAAAAAAAAAAATAATTTGATTGATAATGATTTTAAAAATAATAAATTTTATTTATCTATAGGGAGATTAACTGGACAAAAAAATTTTTCATTTTTAATTAATGTATTTTCAAAACATAACAAAAAATTCAAAATTAATAAACTTTTAATTATCGGTGAAGGAGAGGATAAAAAAAGATTAAAAAAAATGATAATACGGCATGAGATGGAAAATAATATTTTTCTACTAGGATTTAAAGATAATGTTTATAATTATATTAATAAATGTGAGGCATTAATATCAGTTGCAGAATATGAGGATCCAGGATTTGCTCTTCTAGAGACTGCTTACCTTAAAAAAAAAATAATTAGTTCATTAGTTAAAAATGGACCTATCGAAATGAAGAATAGTGGAGATATGGGTTATTTTTTTGAATATGATAATGAATTGGCACTGCTGGGTGCGATCAAAAATTCTGAAGAAGATAATAAAGATATGTTATTGACGGCTTTAAAATATTCTAAAAAATTTACAATATTTTCTCATTACAATAATTTTAATAAAATATTAAACAAGACTATTAATTAAAAAATTAAAATATTTTGTATTCTTTTGAATAGAAAATCTGTTTAAATATTTTCTACATAATAATTCTTTATTATGAAAAAATTTAGGATTTATATAAAATTGTTCGATAAGTTTTGATAATCTTTTGTAATCTTTGATTTTGAATAAAGTACCAGATTTACCATTCAATAAAATTTCTTTAGAGCCGCTCTTGAAATTAGATGAAATTATTGGAAGACAATAACTCGCTGCTTCAACCATTGTAGTTGGCAAACCCTCATAAATAGATGTTGATATAAATAGATCTGATCTTTTATAAAATCTACTGAGTTTAGTTGTGCTGGTAAATATTTTTGCCTCAATATTATAAGTTTTTATATATTCTTTTATTTCACTCTCTTTGCTACCGTGCCCGACTAATGTTAAAATAATATTTTTTTTAACGTTACAACAGTTTATGGCTTTTAAGAGTGTTATATGATCTTTTTGATTTTCAAATCTAGATACACAGAGTACATTTATTTTATTATTTGCATAAGGTCTGCTTTTTTTTTTAGTTATTTTATCAAAACATGGATTATATAAAGTGTGTACCTTGCATTTTGCATGCTTTTGTAATGAATCTGCTAGTTCTCTAGAATTTCCCGCAACTATATCTGCATAACAATAGAATATTTTTACTAGGTAATAAATTATTTTTTTTTTTATATAATCTTTAAAATTTTTATTGTGGTTTAATTCTTCTAGGTGATTAATGTCATAAATTAATATTTTAATTCCTAAAATCAATTTTATAAATATTATAGTCCATACATTTACAAAATATTGCATTGAAAAGAAAATTTTTTTTGGGTGCTTGTCATTTTTAATTATTTTATAAATTTCAAAAAAACTACTAAAAGTTGATTTAGAATTTAATTTTTTAAAAATTATCTTTTTATTTACGTTATATTTAACTTTTTTAAGAGATAGATACTCAACTTCAAATTTATTATAGTTTATTGATTTTAAGAATCTATTTATTGTTGTATCTGATCCACCAATACCTGGATACGGATTGAATAGAAATATTTTATTTTTTTTAGAAAATTTCAAATTATTGTTTTGAGAAATCATAAATATACAAGGTGCATGATGTTATTACAGAACCTCATCCAAATATTTTTTTATTTTAAAATTTTTAGCAGCATAGTGTGTAAAGTTTATTAAGATTTTAGTTTGATTAATACATTTCATTTAGTAACATTTTTTTTAGTATCTCATCTATGCCTAATTTTGATTTCCATTTCAAGTCTTTATAAATTAATTTAGGATTACATCCTGTTTTTTGAATATCTCTTGGTCTCATTACTTTTTTACTATTTGTTATAAGAAATTTTATATCTATATTAGATAAATAAAAAATTTTTTTAATAATATAGTTTAGTGATATAATTTTACCAGTCCCCACAACATAATCTTTTTGAAATTTAGAGTTATTAATTTTATATATTGCTTCAATGAAATCAGGCGCCCACCCCCAGTCTCTATAAACAAAAATGTTTCCTAAATTCAAATATTCATTCTCTTTTCTATTTAATACAAAATTAATTATTTTTTTTAAAACAAAATTGTTTTTTCGAAGTGGAGATTCATGATTTGAAAGTATTCCACTTTTACTCTTGAGCTGATAGGTTTCTCTATAATATTTAGTTAGCCAAAAACTAAAATTTTTAGCATTACCGTATGGACTATGTGGTTCAAAAACATCATTCTCTTTCTTAAATATTTTTTTTGTTTCTCCATAACAATCAGTTGAGCATGAATTATAAACTTTAATTTTTAATAGTTTATATTTTCGTAGATTTTCTAAGATTAAAAATAATATTGTTATATTGCTTGAGTAAGTTATCAATGGCACTGTAAATGATTTATTAACTGATGACTGTCCAGCAAAATAATAAATTTCATTTGGTTTAATTTTATTTATATCACTAATTATATTGTGTGGTTTTACCTCACTGTATTTTTTTAATTTAACTTTATCTAAAATTTTAATTTTTTTTAAATTATCTAAATTTTTTTTTTTCAGTGACCTAGTATAACCATAAACTAAATAATCTTTTTTTAATAAAAAATTACTCATATAAGATCCATCCTGACCAGTTATTCCAATTACAAAAGCTATTTTTTTTTTTGTTTTATTGTTCATTCTAATATTTAATATCTTTAATTATTTAACTAAATTCTCAATTAGTTTTATTTTCCTTAATGCTTATAGTATTATTTTTTACCTCTACAATTTTGTTACAATATTTTAAAAGTTCTTTTTTATGCGTACATAGAATGAGTATTTTGTTTTTTAATGTTTTAAATAAGTAATCTAATATTTTTTCTTCTGTGTGATGGTCTAAGGCATTAGTGGCTTCATCTAAAATTAAAATGTCAGGATTTCTATATAAAGCTCTTGCTATTCCAATTCTTTGAATTTGTCCCCCAGACAATTTTACCCCTCTCTCTCCTAAAGAGCTATTTTCATCAACTTTTTGATTGTTAATAAAATCTAAATTTAATTTTTCTAAAATTAAAATTATTTTATTCCTTTCTTCTTCTAATACATCTTTGGCTAAGGCTATATTAAAAAGAATTGACTCGTCAGAAAGATACACAGATTGAGATACATACCCAATATTGCTTCTAATATTTTCTGTATAATTAAATTCACTTGAGTTATTTATTTTTATTATTCCTGACGTAGGGTTAATTAATGAAGAAATAAGATTAAGTAGGGTTGATTTACCACTTCCTGTTTCTCCTATTATCCCAATTTTATCACCTTTATTTATATCAAAAGTTACATTACTTAGAGTTGGTTCTTTTTGTGTGTTATATCTAAAACTTACATTTTGAAGATTTAAACTTTTTAAGTTACATTTTTCTGTTTCTAATTTTTCTTTAATAACTTTAAAACCTTTATTTTTATTTAATATTTTATGAATTACATCAACAGATACTGCATTAAATTTAATTGCTTGAATTGATTTAACAAGAGAGATTATAGCTGGTAGTAATTTTATAGCTGAAAAAGCAAAAATACCAAATATAACTAGCACTTCCTTAAGACTTAAAGATGAATAAATTATTAATATCAAGAAAAAGCTAAAAAAAATTAATATTCCTAAAAGCTCAATAATTGGCGCTGTAAAAGCTAAGGTTATATCTCGATTAATATTTGAATTAGCCAGCTTTTTCATTTGATCATGAGCATCATCTATTGCTGAAACTTTTGTATTATATAAAATTACCTCCTTGATACCACCTATAAGCTCATGCAGTTTCTTTAAAAAAGTTGCAGTTATTTCGTGCCTAATTAGCCCCCACTTCTTGAATTTATTATTTGTGGAGATAACAATTATAGCATTTAGAGACGCTAGTATTAAAATAACATAAATAGAATAAGGGTTAAGGATAACAAGGAATGAACAAACTGCTACAATAAAAAAAATTTGTGATACACTTAAAATTACATTGCCAATAAACGCTGTGGCGAAAATATTTGTTTCTGATGAAACATTTCTAATGATGTAAGCAGAATTATTTTCTAAAAAAAACATATAGTCATTTTTTAAATATTTTTCTAAAACTCTACGTGAGAGATCTACTGCTAAAATATTTAAAAGCTTTGTACTCCATCGGTTGTAATAAATTATAAATACAGTTTTAATTAAATAAACAAAAAGAAAAATTAAAACAAAAAAAGTAATAGTTTGCGTTTTGTTTAGTTGTTCTAAAAAAGGAATATATTCAGTTAGAAAACTTTTTTCATTATCGCTAGAGGAAAAATGCAGTATAGGTACAATTAGGCCAATACTTAACACATCAAAAATAGTCTTTATTATTAAGAGTAATACTGCAAAAAAAATATTTTTTTTATCTTTTCTATTTAAAATTTCTAAAGTTTTTTTTGTTATATTTTTCAAGATTGCAAACTATTAATTTTTTTAAGGTACTTTTTTGATTTTTATTTTATATTTATGTGCAAGTATAATAACTTTCATATGATTAATCTTTAATTTTACTTAATATACCGCAGGTTGTTTAGGAACAAGCTTAAAGTTTCTGCTAAAAATTAATTAATTAAAGGTAATTTAATTGTTCATAAACGGCAGAAAAATATCTCCAGGATCCATATGTTATTACAATCTATAATGATGATGAGATAGAAACTGTCCTTAATATATTTGGAGATTCAGCTCAAATAGCCCATAAAATAAAAATTCTGAAGAAAAAGTTTCCAAAATATATGGGTATAAATTTAATATATGAGACAATTCTGGATCATTATCTTTTATAGATTTATAAATGAGTTGGATAATAAAAGTATTTTAAATTAAAAGTATGTGAAAGTTTAATTAAATACCTTATATCAATAAACTTTTTAAGTTTAGTTATTTTAAAAGTAATTTCTTTATATAATGATTTGGGTATATTAAGTGTGTGTTCAAATATGAGAATACTTATTAGAAAATTTATTAAGAAAAACTTAGAAATATAAAAAAATTGACATGAACGATAATAATCTAAATCACTTTAAACCAAATTTAATTTGGTGGGATAATACAAAGTTAAAAAAGATAGCCTTAAAAAAATGAAACCTTTAGTAAGTATTGGGTTACCCGTACAAAATGGATTTTCAGATAGATCTAATAAGGACTTAACTGTTGAGGACATTGATTTATCTAAAACACTTAATGCTATATTAAAACAAGATTATACAAATTTAGAGATCATTATTTCCAATAATTGCTCAACCGACAAGACACAAGATTATTTAGAAGAAATATCTAAAACTGATAATAGAATAAAACTCTTTAATCAAAAAAAAGAATTATCGTGGGCAGAAAATTTTAGGTTTGTATTAAATAAGTCAACTGGGAAATATTTTAGATGGAACGCAGCTGATGATATGATTTCTAAAGATTATATTTATCATAATATTCAATTTTTAGAAAATAATTTGGATTATGTATCTTCATCATCAAAATGTTATTATCAAAACAAACCAGAAATAGTTAATTCATATAATCTTGATAAAAACTTATATCACAGGATTAAAGGTTTTTTTGTCATCAGAGATATTGCACACAATATACTCTATAGTTTAGTTAGAAGAGAGACTATGTATAAAACAATTGATATTTCTGAGGATTATTTTGCTGTAGATTGGACATTTGATTTAGATTTACTATTCTGTGGAAAGTTTAAAACATTGGACAAAGGTCATGTTTTTTATGGAACTAAAGGACTATCAAAACAAAAAAACTTTATAGATAGAGATATTTATACTAAAAAAAAAATTTATAAATTATTTCCATTCTATAAACTGGTGAAAAATTTATTTAAAAAAACAATTTTCTTAAAAGAACTTTCTCTACTTGAAAAAATTTCAATATATTACTCCTTAATTAGAATGAATTTACATTTTCTAAAAATGCATAGATTGGTAGGAATAAAAAAATTATTTGAAAAATGAATAAAGAAATTTTAATTTCGAAAGATGTTTTGATGGGCAAAAATGTTTCTATTACAAATTCAATTATTAGTCCTAATGTTAAAATAGGCAATAACTCAACCATAAAAAAAAGCATTATATTTTCTAATGTTCATTTAAAAAAAAATACACATTTAACTGGATCTATTAAAATAGAACAAGATCATATAAAATTAATATTAAACACCAGAAATTTTTTTAATATATTTCTATAAAAATGAATTATAAAACTTTAGTATTTGGTTGTTCGGGAACAGTTGGATTAGAGTTTATTAATGTAAATAAAGATAAAAATATTTTATATTATTCAAGAAAAAAACCAAAAAAGATTTCAAAAAAATTTTGGAGATATATTGATCTAAACAAAAAAATCAATAGTGTTCCAAAAAAAATTGATAAAATATTTTTTTTCTCTAGCCCTTATTATAAATTAAATAATTTAAAAAAGAGAAACTATTTAAAAGAATTATCTTGGTTAAAAAAAATTAAAAATAGAACAGAAACTAAAATTTTTATTTATCTATCCTCTAGCAGTGTATATTTAAACGATCACCCTGTAGGGACTGCTAAATTAGCGTGTGAAAAATACCTAATTAACAACTCAAATTATGATTACTTACAAATTTGGAGACCATATAATCTAATAGGAAATGAGAATTTAAATCTTTCAGATCACTTTCATAATTTATTAATTAAAAAGTTTTGTTTAGAAGGAAAAAAAAATCATCACTTTTATGGTTCTGCAAATGATGTGAGGGGCTATTCTTCTGCTATAAAATTTTGTAAATCATTAATTAATAAAAGCAATCTTAATAAAAATTTTATTTATGAATATGGGAATTCTAATACAATTAAAGTTAAACAGGTTGCAAATATTTTTAAAAAAATTTTTGAAAGAAAGTTTAAAAAAAAAATTAAATATAGTTTTAATTCAAATATTACGAATATCAATACAATTAAATCAAATAAAATTATAAGATCTTTTGATGCAAAAGAAAGTTCTTATAGTATAATTAAAAAATATTATTTATCAAAAATAAAATCATATGAAAAATAAAGAATGTAGTGTTTGTAAAAAAAAATTTTTAAAAATAATAGATTTGGGTATGCATCCTTGTGCTGATACATTTGTAAAAACACAAAGTGTAGCCAAAAGATTAAAAAAATACCCACTACAAGTTGGTTTTTGTTCTTGTAATCATCTTACAGCTGTAAATAAAATTTCACCAAATGAAAGATATACAAAATTTGATTACTCTTACACATCTGATAATTCGCCAGTATCAAGAAATCATTTTTATAAAATTTCAAAAATTCTTATTAAAAGGTTCAATCTCAAAAGTGAAAATTCAATAATAGAAATAGGTAGTAATGATGGGACATTTCTAAAATATATTAAAGAAATTATAGACATAAATGTTCTTGGCATAGATCCTTCAAAAAATATGTGTAATTTAGCCAACAACAAAGGGATTAGAACATATAAAAATTTTTTTAGTTATGAAAATTCCAAAAAAATTAAGATAAAATATGGGATTTTTGATCTACTTTATGCTGCCAATGTATTTAATCATATTGAAAATCCAGATGATTTTTTAAAAGGATGCAGCAAAGTTTTAAGAAATGAGGGAATAATCATATTAGAAGTACCAGATCTAGACTCATTAATTAACACCTGTGGGTTTGATACTATCTATCATGAACACAGACAATATTTTTCAATTAATTCTATTAAACGAATTTTAGTTAAAAATAATTATACTTTACTTAATGTTGAAAAGATAAACTACATGTCTGGATCTTTAAGAGTTTTTGCAAAAAAAAATAAAACACATCAAAAAAACAACATGTTAAAAATAGAAACGACCTATCAAAAAAAAAAATATTTCAATAATTTTATTAAATTCGAAAAGAAAATCTTTTTAATAAAATCAGAAATTTTAAAATTTATAAAAAAGTATAAAAATGAAAAAAAAACTATTGTAGGAATAGCAGCTGCAACCAAAGGCAACACCTTGTTAAATTTTTGTGGTGTTAATTATAAAGATTTAAAATGTATAATAGAAAGTTCACCATATAAAATACACAAATTTACACCCGGATCAGCAATACCTATAGTTAATGAAAAAAATATAAAAAAATATGATGCTGCAATAATCCTACCTTGGAATATTACAAAACACCTTTATAGAAAGTTATTGCAGAAAAGAAAGATTCCATATACATCGGTTGATAAAATAGTTAGAAAACTAAAAAAATAAATGTCTTCAATTAAAAAAATTAAAATATTTTCATCTGATGATCGTGGTGAAATAATGGATATTTTTACCCATGAACCAAAAGATCATTGTACAATCGTTACATTCTCTAAAAATGCTGTAAGGGGAAACCATTTCCACAAGAAAAGTATACAATCAGCATATGTTTTACAGGGAAAATTTAAAATATATAACGTAATGATTAAGGAAGATTTAAAATATAATCGAGAACAAATAGAAGAAATAGA
>Ga0209830_10001028_pt1 | contig 25941 bp, 16 predicted proteins | sample ArcticOcean_MG_C_12_FD_187439 | JGI IMG/M metagenome (GOLD analysis project Ga0209830, IMG submission 187439) | Marine microbial communities from western Arctic Ocean - ArcticOcean_MG_CB8_130 (SPAdes) (version 2) | ecosystem: Environmental > Aquatic > Marine > Oceanic | place: Arctic Ocean...
ACTTACACATTAGTTTCACATAAAAAATGAACCGTTGATTTTGCTAAGGTTTTCTCATACAGTTACACAGAATGTTGCACAAACGTGTGACTACTGAAAATAATAGTAACTCTGCGAGAAAACTTGGCACTTACAATATGGACGAAGCAATGCTCAACAAAACTAGTTTAAGTCCGTCTCAGCAGCAACTCAATAGTCTCATAGAGAAATTTAAAAATGGACGGTATGACGAGGCTGAAAAGTTAGCTGTATTAATTACTCAACAATTCCCAGATCACCAATTCACCTGGAAAATTTTAGGGGTAATATTAGGGCAGAGAGGCAGAAAAGCTGAAGCACTGAATGCTAACCAGAAAGCAGTCACATTATCCCCTCAAGATGCTATAGCCCATAACAACCTAGGAACTACTCTCAAAGAACTGGGAAAATTAGAAGAGGCTGAAGTTAGCTTAAGACAAGCGATAGCATTGAAACCTGACTATGCCTTAGCCTACAACAACCTGGGTTCTACCCTCAAAGAACTGGGAAAATTAGAAGAGGCTGAAGTTAGCTACAGGAAATCAATAAACTTAAAGTCTGACTACGCCGAATCTCATAACAGCCTGGGTTCTACCCTCAAAGAACTGGGAAAATTAGAAGAGGCTGAAGTTAGCTTAAGACAAGCGATAGCATTGAAACCTGACTTTTTAGAAGCCCATAACAACTTAGGTTTTACACTTAAGGAATTGGGCAGATTAGAAGAAGCTGCAGTAATTTATAAGCAAGCGATAATATTAAAGCCTGACTTTGCTGATGCTCATAACAATTTAGGTAACACGCTAAATCAAGTGGGTAGATTAGAAGAGGCTGAAGCTTGCTTGAGGCAAGCGATAATATTAAAGCCTGGATTTGTAGAGGCCCATAACAACTTAGGTTTTACACTCAAGGAATTGGGCAGATTAGAAGAAGCTGCAGTAATTTATAAGCAAGCGATAATATTAAAGCCTGACTTTGCCGAAGCCCATAACAACTTGGGCGGTACGTTACAAGAGCTGAATAAATTAGAAGAGGCTGAAGTTAGCTTGAGGCAAGCGATAGTATTGAAGCCTGACTTTGCCAAAGCCTACCTCAACTTAGGCAACACACTTAAAAATCTAGGTAGGTTAGAAGAGGCTGAAGTTAGCTACAGGAAATCAATAAAATTAAAGCCTGACTTTGCTGATGCTCATAACAATTTAGGTAACACGCTCAAAGAACTCGGAAGATTTGATCAAGCTGAAGCGAGCTATAAACAAGTGATAGCGTTGAAACCTGAAAATATCAAAGCACATAGTCGATTATTGGAGTGTTTGTTTCAGCAAGATAAAAAGTCCGTTTTTTTTGATGAATTAGACTATTTGATCAATCAGGATAAAGCTAACGCAATTATCGGTTCACTTGCCTGCCGTTCCGCCTTGAAATATGGGTTGGAAAAGCCAAACTTATTTTGCACAAAACCATTAAATTACGTTTTACATAATGACTTGAATACTCGAAATGACTTCGAAAAAATATTTGTAGAAAAAGCAAAGTCTATACTTAATGAAAACCAGATTTCGAATAGAAGACAAACCCTTTTAGTAAACGGTAATCAAACTTCAGGAAATATATTTGATTTAAAAAATGATGACACAAATGAAATTCAAAATATCATTCGATTTGAAGTAGAGAAGTATCGAACAAAATTCAAGGAGAGCGAAGAGGGCTTGATAAAAAAAATGCCAGCTGAGTACAGTCTCTATGGCTGGTTCATCAGTATGAAAAGTGGTGGTAATTTAAAGCCTCATATTCATACTGAAGGCTGGCTCAGTGGAAGTATATACATAAATATACCTCGAAAATTAAAGGCTGACAGCGGCAATCTGGTTGTAGCCTTAGGTAAAGACAATGATACGACTGATACACGTATAAACGAGAAAAAAACAATAAATGTAGTTACTGGTAGTATGGTTTTGTTTCCGGCGTCCCTCATGCACTACACGATTCCTTTTGAATCAGAAGAAGAGCGTATCGTTCTAGCGTTTGATGTGAAAGAAAAATGATTATGTCTAAGAATAGTTTAAGTCCGTCTCAGCAGCAACTCAATAGTCTCATAGAGAAATTTAAAAATGGACGGTATGACGAGGCTGAAAAGTTAGCTGTATTAATTACTCAACAATTCCCAGATCACCAATTCACCTGGAAAATTTTAGGGGTAATATTAGGGCAGAGAGGCAGAAAAGCTGAAGCACTGAATGCTAACCAGAAAGCAGTCACATTATCCCCTCAAGATGCTATAGCCCATAACAACCTAGGAACTACTCTCAAAGAACTGGGAAAATTAGAAGAGGCTGAAGTTAGCTTAAGACAAGCGATAGCATTGAAACCTGACTATGCCTTAGCCTACAACAACCTGGGTTCTACCCTCAAAGAACTGGGAAAATTAGAAGAGGCTGAAGTTAGCTACAGGAAATCAATAAACTTAAAGTCTGACTATGCCGAAGCCCACAGCAACTTGGGGAACACGCTCCAAGAACTAGGTAGATTAGACGAAGCTGAAGCAAGCTATACACAAGCAATAGCCTTGAAACCTGACTTTGCCGAAGTCCATCTCAATTTATGTGAATTACTAGAAAAAATGAATAGAGTAGATGAGATTTCATTTGTTATTAGAAACGCATCTGGGAAAACTTTGGAAAAGAAAGCTGATTTTTTATACTATGAGGCATTAACTGAATTTCGAAAAGAAAATTATAAGACAGCAGAGGAACTAGTAAAAAAAATCAATATAAATGAACTGCTGGAAAAAAGACAACCGAATGCAATGAAACTTCAAGGGGACTTATATCATTACAAGAAAGACTACAGCGCTGCGTTTGAAACCTATAAATCTCAAAACAAACACGTAAAAAATAGTCTTGAATACAAAAAACAAGATTCAGAAAAATACTTCATCCAACAGAGAAAAGCCGTTGTTCAAATGAAACAACTGCAGGAAGAATCCTCATACAAGTCAGTAATTAAACCAAGATGGATTCAGCCTACTTTTCTAATCGGCTTCCCAAGATCTGGTACAACCCTGTTAGACACTATTTTAAGAACCCATTCAAATATAGATATTCTAGAAGAACTGCCTATGTTGACAAAAATGAAAGCAAGCTTGGGATACGTTCCAACTATTTCTATGATTGAAAATATGGATAATACAGCAGCAGAAATTGCTAGTGGCTTTTACTTTGAGGAATTGAAGAAACATATAGAGGTTGGTAAAAAACAAATAGTAATAGATAAGCTACCGCTTAACATTTTACAAATTCCGCTAATTAATCAAATATTTCCAGAAGCCAAATTTATCTTAGCTTTGCGACATCCACTTGACTGCGTGCTGAGTTGTTGGATGCAAAACTTCAAGTTAAATCCTGCTATGGCAAATATGGTTGAGTTAAAAAGAATAGTCGATTTCTATGATACCGCAATGAGTATTCTTAAGCTTAGTATGGAAAGGTATTCGTTGGATATCCATAGAATTCGTTACGAAGATTTGGTGCTGGATTTTGAGGGAAACGTTACTAACCTTTTAACTTTTTTGGGTTTAGAATGGGAAGAGGGGTTAAGAAACTATCAAAAGACAGCACTTACTAGAGAAAAAATTAATACACCAAGTCATTCACAAGTAATTAAGCCAATCTATAAAACTGCGTCTTATCGCTGGAAGAATTATGAAAAATATTTAAATCCCTTCAAAAGGCAGCTTGAGCCTTGGCTGCGTGATTATGGCTATTTAGATAAACTTTAATTTCTTGTATAAAAATTCTGATATATTGCGTGAACTGCAGAAAAGTTAAAACCGAGTAGCTCAATTTTTGTGCAATGCCTTGTGACAAAAAGTTAAAAAAACTACAATTCTACTTGGCTGAAAAGTAGTTGCAAAGTATGTAACCTTTTTTAACGTTACTATTGAATTACAATAGGTTTTTTTCAAAACAGAATTTATAAGTTTTAGTATGTCAACTTACAAACTACTTACATACCCATAAATTAAGTCAATTAAAACAATGGCTTATATAGTAGGTGCTATTGATAATTAATCCACTCATAATATGTGATGAGTTAATTGCTTATTTTGAAATAAACAAAAATAAGCAAAAAAGTGGAGTTATTGCAGGTGGATTAAATCTAGATATTAAAAATAGTATTGATATGCCGATTTTACCAAAAGACCTAAAATTGCCTGGTAATGAAGTCTTTGAGAAATACATCCACCAACTATTTTCTTGCTACCAAGATTATGTTATTCAGTGGCCTTTTTTAACGACATTCGCCGAAAATTTACAAGTTGGTAGCTTTAATCTTCAAAGATATCAAAGCGGGCAACACTTCCAAACAACCCATACCGAGCGCAGTAGCATGGCTACACTTCATCGTGTCTTCGCATGGATGACATACTTAAATGATGTTGATAAAAAAGATGGTGGGTCAACATTTTTTAGTCATTATGATCTGGAGATACAACCAAGAAAAGGACTGACATTAATCTGGCCAGCTGAGTGGACGCATGCACATAAGGGCAATTTATTGAACGTAGATAGTAAGTATATAATTACTGGATGGATGCATTTTCCTAATAAATTAAATTCTCTTGAATTATAAGTAAGAAAGCATCAATTATGTAAAGGAGTTGGATAATATAAAAAATCTATAGACTAATTTTTTCATAAAAAGTAATTAAGCAGGATAAGTTATGTACAATATTTAATCGATTGCTCCCTGGACTATTGAGTGGGAATAAATATATTAAGGATGAGTTATGTTAGCGTGTATTGATCTAGAAGGAGTTTTGCTCCCAGAAATTTGGATAAAATTTGCTGAAAAAATAGGTGTTGAAGAGCTTAAATTAACTACTCGAGATATCCCTAATTATGACGACCTAATGCAGGGCAGGATTAATATACTAAAAAAACATAATTTAAAAATTAATGATATAGAAGTAGTTATTGAAAAATTGTCGCCACTTGAAGGTGCCCAGGATTTTCTTGAGTGGTTAAAATCAGAATTTGGAGTCATTATTCTATCCGACACCTTCTACGAGTTCGCTGGCCCATTAATGAAGCAGCTTAACTACCCAGCATTGCTTTGTCATAACCTGATTATCGAAAATAATGGAGAAATTTCAGGTTACAAACTTCGACAACATGATCAGAAAACTAAAGCGGTAAAAGCCCTCCAAGGGCTTAATCTTCAAGTAATATCAGCAGGAGACTCTTACAATGACACTGGTATGTTACAACAAGCAGACGCAGGAATATTATTTTGTCCCCCAAAAAAATTAATCATCGAATTCCCTCAATTTCCTGTTGCAACTGATTACATTCAGTTTAAGGGTCTGTTCCTTAAGGCAAGAGAACATTTAATAAAAGGAAATTAATCCGATGGATCCATTAAGCCAAGGCGTTATTGGTGCATCCGTCGCCCAAGCAATCGTAAAAAATAAAAAACATTTAATAAGTGCAGGTATTATTGGATTTTTATCAGGTATAGCTCCAGACTTAGATGTCTTTATTCGATCAGAGCAAGATCCCCTTCTCTTCCTAGAGTATCATCGCCAATTTACTCATTCGTTAATTTTTATACCCTTTGGAGGTTTGATTTGTGCCGCCATATTATTTTTTATTTTTAGGTTTAAAAAAACACTATCCTTCAGACAAGTATGGGTCTATGCAACTCTTGGATACGGGACACATGGACTACTAGATGCCTGCACTAGTTATGGAACTCTACTATTTTGGCCTTTTAGTTATGAGCGTATTTCATGGAATAATATTTCTATTGTCGATCCACTCTTCACCTTACCAATTCTTGTATTAATTTTAATGAGTGTGTCGTTTAAAAAAATTCTTCTAGCTAGATTAGCTTTAATTTGGGGCTTGCTCTATTTAATACTAGGATTGGTGCAGCATAATCATGCAAAAGAATTAGCAAAAGATCTGGCCTCAAAAAGAGGCCATATCATTAAAAGAATTCAAGTAAAACCAACGATAGGAAATTTGTTTCTCTGGAAGGCTATTTACGAATCAGCTGGGTATTTTTATACTGATGGAATAGGCTTATACCCAATAAATAAGATATACGAAGGAGGGAGAACTAAAAAACTAAATATAGATGAAGACTTCTCTTGGCTCAACAAAGAATCACAGCAAGCAAAGGACATCAAAAGGTTTCAATGGTTTAGTAGTGGTTACATTGCTGTATCAAAAAACAATCCAAATCAAATTATCGACATCAGATACTCAATGCTTCCAAATGAAATTACTGGGTTGTGGGGTATTGAACTTAATAAGAATGCAAATAAAGATGAGCATATTAGATACGTAACAAACCGTAGCTTATCCAAAAAAAAACTTGAAGATTTATGGAAATTATTTAATAATTAGTATCAAAATTAAATGAAATATAATACTCAAATACCTATAAAGCAGTTTATATAAATAATAATCAACTTTATAAGCTCAATACAAACTATTGAATAATATATTAAATTATGAGTAGAGCATTTATAAAAGAAAATGATTTAGAGCATGCTGGGATTGATATTCCAGAGAAAGCAATTAGCGCTGAAATTAATTACGTAACTCCAAATGGGCTCAAAATTCTCAAGTACGAATCTGCACAACTCGAATCTGATCGGGCTAAACTAATCGGGGATGATAGCCCCTCATCTAAACAAAAAAAAATGAGGATAGAACGAGAAATTCGCTATTACTTTTCTCGGATAGATTCAGCAATTGTTATTAATCCTCATCAACAGTCAGCAAATATTGTCTTATTTTCAGCAAGGGTTGATGTAGAGAATTCAGAAAACAACAGCTACACATATGAAATTGTTGGTGAGGATGAAGCAGATATAAAATTAAGGAAAATTAGTTATCTCTCTCCGTTAGCAAAAGCACTAATTGGAGCTAAACTTTATGATGAGGTTAAATGGGAGAAACCATCAGGAGATGAGTATTTAATCATTAGCAAGATCACCTATCCTAAAATTTAAAATAAAATTTAAGGCGTGAATCTAATGATAGCACGAAGAATTTAGGGTATTATGCTGCCCTATGGATCACTATCATCTCTATATAATCGCTCAATAAATTAATCTACCTGAAGATGTTAAACCCCTATTTTATTAGTGATTTGACTATCTAAAATGGAGCTTTAATAAAGGCTGCGGTAGATTTTGAGTGGTGAAAGCAATAGAATACAATCAATTTTTATTAAACGAAGTTAAGGAATTAGTCAGTGCTTATAACAAACAGCATTACGATGCAATTTGGTTCAAAACCATTATTTGAAGATATTTCAGTTAAATTTGGCGATGGTAATCGTTACGGACTTATTGGAGCTAATGGATGTGGAAAATCTACGTTCATGAAAATACTAGCGCGTGAACTAGAGGCCTCTGGTGGTACTACTGCACTTGAAAGCTCGGAACGAATGGCATGGCTACGTCAGGATCAATTTGCCTATGAAGAGCTAAGGGTTATTGATGTTGTCATGATGGGGCATCAAGAAATGTGGGCCGCTAATGAAGAAAAAAATCGTCTATATGCTAATCCGGAAGCAACTGAAGATGACTATATGAAGGCGGCTGAATTAGAAGGAGTCTATGCAGAATATGACGGTTATACATCAGAGGCTAGGGCTGGAGAGCTTTTGTCAGGTGTAGGAATTCCAAATGAACAACATGAAGGCCTTATGAGTGAAGTAGCTCCAGGGTGGAAACTTCGAGTTTTACTTGCTCAAGCACTTTTTGCTGACCCAGAAATTTTACTGTTAGATGAACCAACAAATAATCTAGATATAAATACTATACGGTGGTTAGAGAATATATTGAACAGCAGAAACTCAACCATGATAATCATTTCACATGATCGACATTTTCTTAACCAGGTATGTACCCATACGGCTGATATGGATTATATGAAGCTAACTGTCTATCCTGGAAATTATGATGACTTTATGGAAGCCAGTACCCTCGTAAAGGCTCAACAATTAAAAGCAAACGATAAGGCAAAGCAACAAATTTCAGAGCTTCAAGATTTTGTCCGAAGATTCTCAGCTAATGCATCAAAAGCTAAGCAAGCCACTTCTCGCGCAAAACAAATCGATAAAATTAAAGTAGAAGACATGAAACCCTCCAGTCGACAGTATCCATTCATTCGATTTGAATACGATGATAAAGATAAGCTTTATAGGCAAGCATTAATTGTAAATAAATTATCTCAAAAATTTGACGAACCACTCTATACCAATCTAAACTTTATGGTTGAAGCTGGCGAAAAAGTTGCTATTATTGGTGAGAACGGAATAGGTAAATCAACGTTACTCAAAATTATTGGTAATATGATCACACCAACTGAAGGCTCCATAAAGTGGACAGATAAGGCTAAATTAGGTTACTTTTCACAAGATCATACAGAGGAGTTTGAAAAAGATAATACTGTGTTTGAATGGATGTCTCAATGGAGTAGACCTGAAGATGATGACCAGGTTGTTCGTAGTATGCTTGGTAGACTTCTATTTTCTGGTGAGGATTTTAAGAAAAAAGTGAAGGTTCTTTCTGGTGGTGAGCAAGGAAGAATGATTTTTGGTAAATTAATGCTATTAAGATCTAATGTTTTGCTTCTTGATGAGCCCACCAATCACATGGATATGGAATCGATAGAATCCTTAAATACAGCACTTGATAAATTTAAAGGCACACTCTTTTTTGTAACCCATGATCGCGAATTTGTTAGCTCTATCGCGACCCGAATTTTAGAAATAAAAGAGGATGAAATTATTGACTTTACTGGTAATTATGAAGATTATGTAATTTCACAGGAAAGCTAGCTAAGTAGTTGATTTATTATCTTTTTTTCTTTCGTGTTCAAGTAAATATCTCTTTCTAATTCTTAATGACGTTGGTGTAATTTCTACTAATTCATCGTCATCAATAAACTCGACCGCATACTCAAGACTCATTATAATTGGAGTAATCAATCTTACTGCCTCATCAGTTCCTGATGACCGAACGTTAGTAAGTTGTTTACCTTTAATTGGATTAACAATTAGATCATTATCTCGAGTGTGAATACCAATCACCATACCCTGGTAAAGTTTTTCACCGGGGCTTACAAACATTCTTCCTCTGTCCTGAAGTTTCCATAAAGCAAATGCTACGGCCTCTCCTTTTTCAGAAGAAATTAATACACCATTTCGTCGACCTGGAATTTCAGATTTTACTGGAGCGTACTCATCAAAAATATGTGACATAAGACCAGTACCTTTGGTCATCGTTAAAAATTCGCCTTGGAACCCAATAAGACCTCTTGCTGGAATTTTATACTCCAACCTTGTTCGGCCTAGACCATCTGACTCCATATTAGTTAACTCACCTTTTCGTCGACCCAGCTCTTCCATAACTGAACCTTGAGTATCGTCCTCAATATCAACTGTTAAACTTTCATATGGCTCACATTTTTTTCCGTCTATTTCCTTATAAACCACACGAGGCTTTCCAACTGCAATCTCAAACCCTTCTCTACGCATATTTTCTAAAAGAATAGTTAAATGTAACTCTCCTCTCCCTGATACACGAAAAACAGTTTCATCATCTGTATCCTCAACACGTAAAGCAACATTTACCAATAACTCTTTAGTGAGACGTTCACGTATTTGACGACTAGTAACAAATTTACCCTCTTTTCCTGCCAATGGTGAGCTGTTCACCATAAAATCCATGTTAAGGGTAGGCTCATCTATGGCAATAACTGGGAGTCCAACAGGATTTTCATTGTCTGCAATCGTAACGCCAATTCCCACATCATCAATGCCGGTAACAATAACAATATCTCCAGCTTCCGCCTCTTTTACTGTAACTCTCTCCAGCCCCTTGAAACCAAAAACTTCATTGATACGACCTTGTCCAATCTTTTTTTCACCCAACATTACCGCTACTACTGATCCTGGTTTTAATACACCATTCCTGATTCGGCCTATTCCCATTCTTCCTGTGTAAGTTGAGTAATCTAAAGCAGAAATTTGAAACTGTAATGGCGCGTTAGGGTCACCCTCAGGTGCCTTAACATGTTCAAGTACTGTCTCAAAAAGAGGTTTCATTGTTTCAGATTCGTCTTTTTCATCAAGCTTGGCATAACCATTTAATGCTGAAGCATAAACAACAGGAAAATCAAGCTGTTCATCGGTCGCCCCCAAATTTGCAAACAAATCAAATGTTTGATTAATAACCCAATCACACCTTGCGCCAGGACGATCAATTTTATTAAGTAAGACAATAGGTTTAAGCCCTAATGCTAATGCTTTTTTAGTCACAAATCGTGTTTGTGGCATTGGCCCATCAACTGCATCAACCAACAATACAACTCCGTCTACCATACCTAAAACGCGCTCAACCTCTCCGCCAAAATCAGCATGACCAGGTGTATCGACAATATTAATATGATGACCTTCGTAGGTCACGGAAGTATTCTTAGCTAGAATTGTAATACCTCGCTCTTTCTCAATGTCGTTTGAGTCCATAACACGCTCATTGATCTGTTGGTGCTCTGCGAAACTTCCAGATTGTTGAAGTAATTTATCGACAAGAGTCGTTTTACCATGATCAACGTGAGCGATTATGGCAATATTTCTTAACTTGCGGGACATGTGGGATACCAAAAATTTTAATAAGGCGCGAATTTTAGCACAATTAATTACTAAAAATTCTAATAAAAAATTACTTTGTCTTGGGAATTATTAAAGCTTGCGCTCTATTGGCACTTTCTCTAGCTAAAGTAATATTTTCTGATGATGCTAGAACAACACCCATTCTTCTTTTTTTAAGGGATTGAGGTTTTCCAAATAGCCGAACATCAATACCTTTAATAGTGAGTGCATCATCTACTCCTTCAAAAATAATACTCTTGGCATCATGTTGTCCGTAAATTACTGCGCTTGCACCCGGGTTGCTTAACATGGTATCAACTGGAAGTCCCAAAATAGCTTTAGCATGTAATTCAAATTCAGATTGTTTCTGAGTAGCCATAGTCACCATACCTGTATCGTGAGGCCTAGGACTGACCTCAGAAAACCAAACATTATCACCTTTAATAAATAACTCAACTCCAAACAATCCCAACCCCCCTAAAGACTCAGTAACTTTTTTGGCAATTGCCTTTGATTGATTTAATGCTTTGTTGCTCATTGGCTGTGGCTGCCAACTTTCTATATAATCACCATTTTCTTGACGATGCCCAATCGGCTCACAAAAATCTGTTCGAATTTCTCCATTACTGTCTTTAGATCTTACCGTTAATAGTGTTATTTCATAATCAAAATCAACCATAGCCTCAGCAATCACTACCCCCTTATTTACTCGACCACCTGAAGCAGCATGATCCCATGCTGCTTCAATATCTGAATCTGTCACAACCTTAGACTGCCCCTTGCCCGACGAGGACATACTTGGCTTTACAAAACAGGGGAATCCAATTTTATCCAGAATGCCCTCTTTTAGCTCTTCAACACTTCTAGCAAATATATAAGCTGAGGTTGGAAGGTTTAATGTTTCTGCAGCCAGCTTTCTAATACCTTCGCGATCCATTGTTAGCTGGACAGCCTTAATACTAGGGACAATAATTGATTGTTTTTTAATTTCAACTTCAGCTAATAAGGATGTATTAATTGCCTCAATTTCAGGAACAATATAATGGGGATTTTCAAGATCTATAATACTTTTTAGGGCTTCTTTGTCAGTCATGTCAATTACATGAGAGCGATGAGCAACCTGATGACCCGGAGCATTTATATAACGATCAACTGCAATAACTTCTGCACCTAATCTTTGCAGGCAAATAATGACTTCCTTTCCAAGCTCACCACTACCTAAAATCATGACTCGGGTAGCATTTTCAGAGAGAGGTGTTCCGATGGTCATAATATGCCTTTAAAATTTAACTTATTATAGCAATAACTAACTAAAGGAAGAAATACTAGAATTCGTGGCGAAGACCAATCCATGCGGCTTGTGGAGATCCTGGAATTAAGCTAGCAACTGAATCACCCTCATCTCCGTTATGGAGTCTATCTGAGGTTTGTACTGAGCTTTCTGCTAAGCGCCCCCCCGTGTAGTAACTTTGGTCTAGCACATTGATAGCCTTAACATAAACTTTCCATCCATTATTATAATTATATTCAGAATCCATATTAAGTGTTACATACCCTGGAATTTCTCCCTGTAATCCTCCAGAGGAATCATGCTCCTGATTTTCATTCCCCATCATATAAGATTTTGTAAAAGCAGAAATAGTTGCGCCAATATTAAATCCTGATTTAAATTGGTAATCAGATCTAATTTTTAGATGATGTTTTGGTATATTAGGCAAGTAATCGCCTTTTTTTACTGAGATCAAATCACTCGAAGCTGATGAGTTCACTTCATTTGGTAAATTAATTTCGCTTCCATAACGAGCTAAGAGGTATCCGTAATTAATATTCATTGATCCTTTATTGGTATTAAATGCCAAACCCAGATCAACACCTTGCCTTGTTGTCTTTGAAACATTTGTAAAATAACCTGCTCCACTGGCAGAGCTTGCATTGACAAATAAAATATCGTCATAATTGCTTGCGTCATAGATTGTTGCATTCCAACTCACCCCATTCGGTAAGCGACCACGAGCACCCAATTCAATCGTTTTAGCAACAACCTGGTTTAATGGTGGATCATCAGCCATCTGGGTCGGAAGATTACATGGTTGATCTGGATTAGCACAGCCTAATTCAATACTTGTTGGTGCACGACTTGACTGACTGTAAGAGGCATAAGTGGTGTAATTTTTAGTTGGGTGAAAGGTTAAACCAATCGAAGGATTAATTCTTTCAAAATCATGCTTACCCGTTAATGATGCGGCTGCTCCAGGCGCATTAAATGTATCCATATTATCTACCTGAATAGAGTTATATCTGGCAGCTGTGTTTATACTTAGAGTATCTGATAGAGAGTGTGTATTAGTCGCAAACAAACCAAAGGTTTTAGTTTTACCTGTCAGGCCAGTAGATTGTTCTTCGTCATCAGTTGCACCGCCAAAGAAACCGCTTGCCTCTAATGTCGCTATTTCTTGACCAGATTGCCGGAAACGAATAACTGAATACTCAATACCCGAGCCAACTATTAACTGGTTTCTTCTCTCCTTAAAATCATTATCAAAAGTAACTTGAAAATTAGCTCCATAGGCATCTTGTTTAGTTTTAGTTCTATTTAATACACCTTCATTTAAGTTTTGTGTGCCGTCTACATCAAATGCTGCTAGCGACTCAGTAGAACATTCATCTGAATTTCCCATACTAGTTGAACAGAAATCATCATTCAGGTCACCGTTAAAGGTTCTACGATCAGAACGAATATAGTAGGCATTAGAAGATAGCATCGTCATATCATCTATAAGATTTGTTGCAGTTAGGACCAATTTCCCAAAATCATTTATAGTCTCATCTTCTAGTGTATGAATACCAGTACGGTCAGTCCCAAGAAGACCTGTTGGTGTTAACCCATTACCAATCATTAAGTTATGTGCGCCGGTGTAATTAACTTCATAACGAGAAGTATCTGTCTCCCATCCAACTTGACCGAATAATTGATTAACATGAGTCGGAGAAAAATCTCGCCATCCATCTTCTGAAAAATGTTCATAGCCAAAGTAGTAGTCGAATTTTCCATCCCTAGAAATTCCTCCCGTCTCAATCAAGCTAACCTTTCTTCCCCAAGAGCCAGCAGAAATATCAACTGCAGTTTTATCGAATGTTTGTCCCGATTTCGTTTGCATCGATAACGCGCCACCCAGGGTATTTAGCCCAAAAACAGGGTTTGACCCACCTATCATTTGCATCCTATCAATTGAGAAACTAGGAATAAGATCCCACATGACTGTATTACTAAATGGCTCATTAACTCTAACACCATCAACATACACAGAAAGTCCCTGAGGATTACCTGCTACAGGCGTTGCGTTATAGCCATGGTAATTTAATTCAATCTGAAAAGGATTTCCCGCAATCTCATTAACTGTTACACCCTGAAGGTTATTTAACATATAGTCAGCAACTGAAACACCACTCTGCTTTGCTATATCTTTTTGATCTACTATTTGAATAGTAGCTGGCACCATATCTCTTGGTAAACCTATGGAAGGTAATGGAGTTGATGTATAAATATCAATAGTGTCTAAGGTAATATTATTATTTCCTGAATCTGCATTTGCGTTTGCGTTTAGCGCTAGCAATAGAGAAGTAAAAATTAGTTTAATAAGTGGCATAAGTGGCATAAGTGGTAATTAATAGTTATTAAACTTTTAAATTAAGTTCATCATAATAAAGCTTATTATAAAGCTTATTTAATTTCCATTCAACAAAAATTCCAATAATATCTGGCTCAGCTTGAAATTCATAATGTATTCCAAAGTTAGGAACTGCCACCAGCTGATCTTCTGAAAAAATTAATGGGATCTGATTCCTTTGCCACGGAGGTATTTTTGATTTTTGGAGTAAGTACTTAAGGGTTCTTGAAGGTTGATTTAAATTCGGTTTAAATCTTTCTCCCCCTTGACGACTTTGAATTCTTAATACATTAACGCCTAGCTTTGTCAAAGAAAATCCAGCGCCCTTAACGCGATGAAATAATAATTGTGACTGATCTGGAAGTAAAATTTTATCTTCACCCCGCCAAATAATCTCATAGGGCTCAAAAATACTATCAACCTCAACCAACCAAAGATCTCCTTGAAACTCACGTACTGTAATTTTTTCAGAAATCTTAATTGAAAGTGAATTGTCTTTTTTTATTTTAATGATTTGCTCATAAAGCTCATCTGTGGTTTTCTTAGACGGCATTTTCAAATAATTTTTATCCAGCCACCAACGAATGAGGTTGATGATTCGATCTTTTGGGAGTTCTTTTACTATAGACATTGATAAGCGACTAAGGTCCTCGGAAAAAAAACTTTTAGCATCTTCTTTTGCAACAGCTTCAGTTAAATTTAAACCCTCTGCAATATTCTCCACTGACCTCGCCAGGGTTTTAACTAAGTGAGGAAAGCGATCGCTGAGCAGAGGAAATATTTCTTGTCTTAAAAAGTTTCGGTCAAAGCGGGTATCTAAATTACTCTCATCATCAACAAATGAAATATGGTTTAATTTTGCATACCCTACTATGGTTTCACGATTAACATTTAACAGTGGTTTCCATATATCTCGCCTCTCATCATAATGTGGCATCGAAGCCAGACCCTTCAAGCCACTTCCTCGAATTAATTGTAAGAATAATGTTTCAGCCTGATCATTTTGATGGTGAGCCGTAGCAAGCATTCCATCTCTTAATTCATTAAGTGCTTCGTAGCGTAATTTTCTAGCTGCTCCCTCTACTCCAAGATGCCTTTCTGTTTGAATATTAATTTTTTTTACACTAAAAATTGCATTAAATTTTTCGCATTCACTCCCACAAAAAGATTGCCATTTATCTGCATTTGGACTTATATCATGATGAATATGTATAGCTTTTATTGTGAAATTTAATTCATCTCTGAGCTCATTTAACGCATGAAGTAATACCATCGAGTCACATCCACCGCTAAGCGCAATGTTAATTATTTTAGGTTTACATCCAACTAGTGATTTATGATAAGACTGCCGAATGGCATTTATAAGTACTTCCTGGTTATCTATCAATTTCTTCGACTTGACCAAAGTTCATTAATTTTTGATAGCGGTCAAATAATAATGAATCAATTGTTTGCTTTTTAAGCTTATTTAATTCTTTTTTAAGAGCGCTTTTTACATCGCCCATAATTTTTATTTTATCTCGATGTGCACCGCCAAGTGGCTCCGGTATAATTAAATCTACTAAACCTAATTTTTTTAATCTATCTGATGTAATACCCAATTGCTCTGCTGCTTTTTCTGCCATTTCTTGCTTTTTCCATAGAATAGAAGCACAGCCCTCAGGGGAAATAACCGAATAAGTTGAGAATTCCAGCATGATCAATGTATCAACAACACCTAAAGCTAGTGCCCCACCTGAGCCACCCTCACCTATTACTACTCCAAGAATCGGTGTTTTCAGCTCCGACATTACATACAAATTTCTAGCAATAGCTTCCGATTGACCTCTTTCTTCTGCCCCAATTCCTGGATAAGCTCCTGGTGTATCTATTAGTGTTACCACTGGAAGATGAAACTTCTCAGCAAGCTTAAAAAGTCTTAGCGCCTTCCTATAACCCTCCGGTCTTGGCATACCAAAATTACGCATCTGCCGCTCTTTGACATCACGCCCCTTCTGGTGGCCAATTACCATAACTGATTGACCATCTAAAGCTGCCAATCCACCTACTATTGCAGCATCATCTCCATAAGTACGGTCACCATGGAGCTCCTGAAAATCAGAAAATATATGATCAATATAGTCTAGAGAATAAGGTCTTTGAGGATGTCGTGATACCTGAGAAATTTGCCATGGAGTTAAGCTTTGATAAATTTGGCTTGTAGCATCACTGGCTTTATCTACTAAGCTTTTAAGCTCACGAGAGATATCAAGTGAAGGGTGATCCTCATGTGCCTTTTGCAGACTGTCAATTTTTGTCTCTAAAGATTCTAGGGGCTTTTCAAATTCTAAATAATGTCGCTTCATATTGATAATTTTAATTTGTTAATTAGGGCTAATTATAAAGGATTTTTACATTCTCATCGTGAAAGGATTTAGAAAGTCCTGCGATTAGATCCTCATGAAGACTTACATCCCACTCTGAGCCTAAAAGCAACTCAACTCTACCGTGGCTATTCTGATATTCTACTTTCACTTTGCACTTCTTTAGAGATGTATTGAAATTTTCAGTTGAGAAGGGTCTTAGTAAAGCTTTTAATTTTTCAGCATCCGCCTGCCCGTTCATTGTTATTGTGAGAAGTGCTGCTTTAGATGATTGGATACTCATCAGGTCATAAACTTTAATGGCGCTGACTCGATTCCCACCTGAAAAATCATCATGGCTAACTTTTCCCTCAACAATTAGTAGCTGGTCTTCTTTTATTAATGATTGAGCTTCATTAAGAATGGCACTACCTACAACCACATCAATTCTTGCTTTTCCATCATCAAGCGAAACAATTGCAATTTTACCTCGGGATGTCATACGAATTCTGATAGAGGAAATAATTCCAGCTATAAGATAAGGAGATTGCCTAGGCATAAGATCGGATAATTTCTCCGAAACAAAGCCACTAATAATTTTCTGGTAATGTTTGAATGGGTGGCCGCTAAAATAAAAACCAGTAGCTACTTTTTCTTCGGTAAGCTTCTGTTTCTCCTCCCATAGTGGCATTTCAATCAAATCGATTTTTTGCGTATCAGATTCTGCGAAAAGACTATTCTGCCCAAGATTTGCATTAGCTTGATCTGCTGCACTAATTGCAAGGTTAACGCTAGCTAATAAACTTGCTCTATTCGAATTTATTTTATCAAAAGCACCTGCGCGAATCAAAGACTCTACAGCTCGCCGATTAACCTTCCTCAAATTCAATCTAGATGTGAAATCAAATAATGAGAGGAAAGGGCCATTTTCATTTCTTTCATTCAGAATAACTTCAATTGCAGAAAGTCCAGTCCCTTTTATACCGCCCAATCCATAAAGAATTTCTTTTTGAGTAATTGGTAAGAATTTAAATTCACTTAGATTGATATCGGGACCGAGTAGCTCAATACCGTTCAAGGAACAATCATCAAAAAGTAAATGAATGTTATCCGTATTGTTCATATCGGCAGACATCGATGCTGCAATAAAAGCAGATGGATAATGAGCCTTTAAAAAAGCTGTTTGGTAGGCAATTTTTGCATATGCAGCTGCATGAGATTTATTGAACCCATAGCCAGCAAACTTTTCTAGTAAGTCAAACAGGTCGCTTGCCTGTTTATTATTCAATTCATTCTTCATTGCGCCTTCAATAAAGATTGTCCGTTGAGCATCCATCTCCTCAGGCTTTTTCTTTCCCATCGCTCTCCTTAAGAGGTCTGCTTCACCCAAACTATATCCGGCAACAACCTGCGCAATTTGCATGACCTGCTCCTGATAAACAGCAATCCCATAAGTCTCCTTAAGAATTGATTCGGTCGCAGGATGAGGGTACGTAACGGATTGTTGCCCATGCTTTCTTCGGCAAAAATCTGGGATAAGATCCATGGGTCCAGGTCGATAAAGTGCCACTAGAGCTACAATATCTTCAAAGCAATCAGGTTTAGCTTGTTTTAGCATGTCTTTCATACCCCGAGATTCCAGTTGAAATACTGCAGTAGTATTCGATGACTTTAGAAGATTAAAGGTAGCTTTATCATCAACAGCAAGAGTTTCTAAATTAATCGGTTCGAGACTTTCTTTTAATCGAATATTATTAGAATTTTCTAGAGCCATTGCTAAAATAGTTAAAGTACGAAGCCCAAGAAAATCAAACTTAACAAGACCCACTGACTCAACATCATCTTTATCAAATTGACTAACGACTCCTTCCCCATCTGGCTGACAATAAATAGGCGAAAAAGCCGAAATTTTACTTGGTGCAATTAATACACCTCCCGCATGCATACTGACATTCCTCACTAAACCTTCAAGCTTTAATGCAAGCTCAAATAACTCCCTAACTTCTTCCTCTTTCGTAATTCGCTCTTTAATTTGGGGTTCTTTATTGATCGCATCCTTTAAAGTAATTCCTAGCTCATTTGGAATTAATTTAGCAATACCGTCAACAAAAGGATAAGGTAAATCCAGAACTCGCCCAACATCTCTTAAAACTGCTCTTGCAGCCATTGTTCCAAATGTTGAAATTTGTGAAACTGCATCTGCCCCATACTTTTCTTTGACATAATCAATTACTCGATCGCGGCCCTCTTGGCAGAAATCAATATCAAAATCAGGCATCGATACACGCTCTGGATTTAAAAATCGCTCAAATAGTAAGTTGTAAGCTAATGGATCTAGGTCCGTAATGCCCAAACTATAAGCGACTACAGAGCCCGCACCTGAACCACGACCAGGCCCTACTGGAATAGCATTAGCTTTTGACCAATTTATAAAATCAGCAACAATCAAGAAATAACCAGCGTAACCCATTTGATTGATGACTTGCACCTCAAAATTAAGCCGGTCTACATACTTAGGGAGTTGAATTTCTCGCTCAGAAATTTCTGGGTAGAGTAATTCCATCCGCTGGTCTAAACCTTTTTTTGATTCACTTAATAAAAAGTCATCAATTTTCATGCCCTCGGGTATTGGAAAATCTGGGAGATAGCTATCCCCCAATGAAAACTTAAAGTTACAGCGCCTACTAATCTCTACAGTATTCATTAGCGCAGAAGGAATATCCTTAAATAATTCCTGCATCTGGTCGCCGTCTTTAAAATACTGTTCTGACGAATATAGTTTTGGCCTTCGTTGGTCTCCCAAGATATAACCATCAGCAATACATGTTTTAGCTTCATGTGCCCTAAAATCAGTCTCAGACATAAACTGGATTGGATGAGTAGCAACTACAGGAATATTATGTTCGGCTGCTAAATGCAGTGCTTGGTCAATATACCTCTCTTGCTGTTGTCTAAAATTACCATCACCATGCCTTTGAAGCTCTAAATAGAATCTATCACTTAAAATATTTTTCCATTCCTGAAGTGCTAAATGAGCTTGATCTAATTTACCTTGAATAATAAGCTGGCCTATCTCACCAGAGGTAGCACCAGAAAGCAGAATCAAACCGATTGTATTTTCTTTTTTGAACCACTCTTTTTTTAACTCAACTCGACCACGATACTGATTCTCAAGATAAGCTTTTGATAGAAGTGCAGATAAATTTAGAAAGCCATTTTGATTTTGACAAAGAATTAAAAGACGGTAAGGCTGATCACGACTAACTGGATTTTCTAACCACACATCGCAGCCAATAATTGGTTTAATTCCTGCCTCAACCGCAGACTTGTAAAATTTCACTGCCCCAAAGACATTACTTAAATCAGTTAATGCCAAAGCTGGCATACCAATTTTTTTTGCTTTTTCGGTGTAATCAGAAATTCTTACAATTCCATCTGTAACTGAAAATTCGCTATGGCAGCGAAGGTGGATATAATGAATGTTATCGATTTGCGGCATATAAATTATTTTACCTTAGAAGCTTTGATAGAATGATTGCAAATCTAATATTTATTATAAATTTTAAGGAGAGTCATTATGAGTGAAGTTATGTTAAAAGGTGGGCCAGTTTCAATTGGTGGGGCCTTTCCTAAGCCCGGAGATACTATTAAAGATTTTAGCTTAGCTAATAACAAGAGAGAGGACGTCAACCTGGGAAGCTTTGCTGGGCAAAAAAAAGTAATCAATATCTTTCCAAGTATTGACACACCAACTTGTGCTTTATCCGTTAAGCGATTCAATGATGAAGCAAGCCACCTGAAGAATACAGTAGTTTTATGTGTATCAGCTGACCTACCATTTGCACAAAAACGCTTTTGTGGGACTGAGGGTACAGATAAAATTATAACGCTCTCATCCTTCAGAAATAATGAAAAATTTTCAAGTGATTATGGTGTTGCTATTATGGATACAACCCTAAAAGGACTGACTACACGAGCAGTAATTGTGGTCGATGAAAATAATAAAGTCATTCATAGTGAGCTTGTTGCTGAGATTACTGAAGAGCCAAATTATGAGGCAGCACTTAGCGCATTAAAATAAAATTATTTTCGGTTGCTACCTGCAACCATCTTAATTTCAAATAAACGACAATCTAAGGCACCGTTATATAGTGGTGTCTTTTTGCTAGGTGCAAGTCGCATAAGTTTTGGCATTCTCAAATCACTAGTCAAAAAATATGTCCTCCAGCCTGCAAAGACATTTTTTAGTGTAGAGGCCCATAAAGGATAGAATGCTTCTAAATCCTCATCTCCGATACGAACTCCATATGGAGGATTGGCCACTAAGACCCCCTCACCTAATGGAGCTGTAATTTTATTGAAATCTTTACAGCTTAACTGCACTTTATCCTCAAAGCCGGCTGCCGCAAGATTTTTCTTGGCTACCCGGATTGCGCGTAAATCTATATCAGAGCCATAAATTCCTAAGAATTCACTCTTCTTGACCTGGGCTTGGTAACCTAACTTAATTTTTTTAAATAAATCTCGATCAAAATTCATCAAACGCTCGAAACCAAAGCTTCTCTTTAGTCCAGGGACTTGATTAGTCGCAATCATTGCTGCTTCAATTAAAAATGTACCACTTCCACACATGGGGTCCAAAAAGGCTTCGCCTGGTACCCATCCAGATAAACTTATAATGCCAGCAGCTAAATTTTCTGTAAGTGGTGCTTCAACACTGGCTGTCCGAAAACCTCGCTGATAAAGTGGTGCTCCCGAGGAGTCTATATACAACTGAAAAGTATTCTTTTCTAAAAATAAATGAATTCGAATATCAGGATCTCTTACGGCTACATCCGGCCTACGATTAATTTTATTTCTAAACTGATCACACACAGCATCTTTAATTCTCAACGTCATAAAATCAATACTTTTTAACGGACACTTAATACCTGTAGTACTTACCTTGATTGTTTTTGATATGTCAAAAAGATCTGTCCATGGAACAGAAAGAGCAGCCTCATAAATATCATCTTCCTTAATATAGTTCCCAACCCTAACTCTACATAAAATTCTAGTAGCTATACGACTTGATAAATTTGCCCTATAAAGAGTTTCAAGTGATCCAGAAAAGCTAACACCACCATCTGTTTTTTGAATTTCAGATGCATTAATCTGACCTAACTCTTGAATGAGAATGTCTTCTAAGCCCCGAGGGCAGCTTGCAAAATAATTATTTTCCACAGATATCCTATTCGAATTTAATGCGACGTGCATTGCCAGCAGAATTACTTTCTATCAGGCGGTTGAAATATACCATTAAATTGAAGTTAAACTCCTTTTCTAAATCTTTTATTCTTGATTTCAAAGGAACAATTCTTAATTCTAATGGTAATGAATTAAATGCAAATACAATAATGTTGCCGGGATTATCCGCGGCTGCATGAAGAACTCTACCTTCAAATACAGATTTAATGCGGTCAATGTAAAGCATTGTCTTTGGGTCTGAGCCCCATAAATTAATCATAAAAATTCCATCCTGGCTCAATCTACTTTTACATAATGAAAAATACTCCATCGTACAAAAGTTTTCAGGTATCCCAATATCATCAAAGGCATCAGACAATAAAATGTCATATTCAATTTCATGCTCTGATAAATAGCGAATTGCGTCACCTTCAATTATATTAAATCGTTTAGATTGGGGTGTATTAAAATAAGCTTTTGCCACATTTATCACTTGTGAATTTAATTCCACGGTATTAATTACTGTTTTTTTTGAATATTTATAAAAGAATTTTGCTATAGAGCCTCCACCCAAACCTACAATCAAAATTTCTTTTGGTAATGAATTAAAAATAAAGCATAGGCTCATAACTTTTGTGTAGTTTAGCTCTAGAAAAAATGGGTCAGCAATATTCATCGAGCTTTGAATAGTTTCTGATCCAATATGCATTGAACGAACACCGTCCAACTCACTCACATCTACCGAACAATCCATAAAGTCACTATTGGTATCTGACTCTCGGTAATTGAAAAACTTACTAATAATTTTTTTTACTAATGTCATTACTTTAAATCTACCAATGTCTGCCATTGTTGGTCCATTCGTTTAACTGAAATTGGATAGGGTGTTTTAAGCTCCTGGGCAAATAGTGAGACACGGAGCTCCTGAAGTGCCCATTGAAATTCGATAAACTCTATGGGAATAGATTTATTTTTTTTAACCATCTCTACGACTTTTTCTATCCACTTATCTTGTAGCCTAATAATATCTTTTATTAACTCATCATCCTTGATTCTTCTTTGTGGGTATTTATCAAGTCGAGTGATTACCGCTTTAATATATCTTGGTATATGTTCAATATGTTTAAATAAAAACAATGGTTTTTCAAAGGGCGGTAAAAGAGTGTCGATCTGATCGTTGCAGTCGCTCAATAAATCGTTTGGAAGTGCTTTGAATTGATTCATAGTTTTAACTAATAAATGGTAGCCCTTAGCAATATCAACCAACCCTAGGGATAACTGCTGAACAAGTCTTGGAATTATTTTTTTACTATTCAAAACTAAAAGATCAAATTCATTCTGAGTTCTTGGGCTTTCGAAGGTGAATTCCATCATTTCATCCATGATAACATCCACAAAATTAGCCTTAAGTAAGTCTGGGCTAATATGGCTTTGTAGTGGAAGCCCTATGCTCTCAAAGCGTGGTGGATTTTTTGATAAATTTCTTAATTTATCTTTTAGTTGAATTTTCAACAATCGCTTCACCCCCTCATAATGAAATTCTTCAGCTTCTTTAGCATTGTCTAACACAACCAAGTCCACATAAGATTCTCGGTCCACCAATGCGGGATAACCAATTACCGTCTGACCTCTCCAAGACTTTTCTATGAGTATGGGAACATCAACATCTGGCCAGTACTGAAGTTCAGTTTGCTCAATCTCAAATTCGATTTCCTCAATTACCTCTGTAACTAAACCCTTATAATCCAACTGAAGCTTTATGAGGTTTTTTCCTTCCCCCACAGGTATACTTTTTTCATCTAGCAAAACGTAATTAACCTTCAAATGAGCTGGGAGTTCTTCGATAGATTTTTCCGTTAACTCAAATTGGGATTTTGTTTTTTTTCTTACAAATCTAATAAATTCTAAATCGAATTCTTGGCTCTTGTCAGCGACACTTAAGAATTCTGTGACAGCTTCCTGAAGGGGGCTACATTGATTACGAAACTCTTTAGGAAGCCCTTTCATCATAAATGTAACTTTTTCTCTAATCATTCCAGGCACCAACCAATCAAACAACTCTGGTTTTAATTGGCTTAAAATTGGGTATGGAAAATGAATTGATAAGCCATCATTTTTTTCTCCAGGCTCGAAGTGGTATTTAAGCTCAATGGAAGCATTATTAATTTCTATTTTTTCTGGGTACTGAATTTCATCAACTTGATCAGCACTCCTTTGCATTAGATACTCTTTGGTTAAAAATAAATATTTTGAATTTTTCGTCTCAATATTTTTTCGCCAAAATTCAAACCCAGATCCATTGACTATCTCCTGAGAAATTTTTTTATCATAGAATTGACATAAAATATCTTCGCTAATTAATATATCTTGCCGGCGGGACTTATGCTCTAACTTTTCAATTTCATCAATAAGCTCAAGGTTGTGCGCCCAAAAAGAACCACTACTTTCATACCCACGTTCGACCAACCCTTCCCGAATGAAAATTTGTCTCGACTTAATGGGGTCTATTGAGCCAAAGTGAACAGTCCTACCTGGTTCAATTATTAAGCCATAAAGATAGACTTGTTGAGTCGCATCTACTCTGCTTAGCTTTTCATTCCACCGAGGGTTACTATATTCAAAATTGACTAAATGTTCCGCTAATTTTTCGACCCAGGTAACATCTATTTTTGCTACACATTGAGCATAAAGTTTACCAGTATCTATAATTTCAGCAGCCAGCATCCATTTATAATTTTTTTTTCGGAAGAGTTTTGGGCCAATAAGAAACTTTATACCTCTTGCTCCGGTATATTGATAACCTTCGCTATCTTTAAACCCAATATTACCTAACAAGCCTGACAGTAGAGCCCTATGTATTTGGTCATAGGTTGAATACTTTTCGTTTAAACGGAAATTTAATTCAAGAACAATTTGCATGAGTTGTCGATGTAGCTCTTGCCATTCTCGCATTCTAGTAAATGAGAGGAAATTTTTCTGGCAAAAAATTCGAAAAGATTTGCTTGTCTTTCCATTAACCTGCAATTGCAAATCTTTCCATATCTTTATAAAGCTAATAAAGCCCGACTCAGGGTCATGAAATTTAAGATGTGCAGCATCTGCCTGCTCTGATTTTTCTAATGGTCGCTCTCTAGGATCAGAAATGCTTAATGCGCTAATAATTATCAGTATTTCAGTTAAGCAGTTTTCTTTTTTTGCTTCCAATAAAATTCTTCCAAGCGACGGATCAATTGGTAATCTTGCAAGCTGCTTTCCAAGTACTGTAATTTTATTTTCAATATCAACAGCACCTATTTCAAAGAGAAGTTGATATCCGTCTTGAATAAATCGAGTTGCAGGCGGTTGTAAAAAAGGAAAGTTGTCTACTGGGCCTAGACTTAATGCTGCCATTTTAAGGATTACTGAGGCAAGCGAAGTTCTGAGTATTTCTGGGTCAGTATAAGCGGGACGTTGATTAAAATCATCTTCCTCATATAAACGAATGCAAGTACCTGGTGCAATCCTTCCGCAGCGACCCGATCTTTGATTAGCTGATGCTTGTGATATTTTTTCAACTAGTAATTGTTCAATCTTAAGCCTGGGGCTATAACGAATAACTCTTGCGAGCCCAGCATCAATTACATATTTAATGCCAGGAACTGTTAGTGAGGTCTCTGCAATATTAGTAGTTAATATTATTCTTCTTAATCCAGACTGCTTAAATATTTTTTGCTGTTCAGCTATAGGTAGCCTTGAAAATAAGGGGAGTACTTCATATTCATTTCTTAATTGATCAATTAAGAATTTTTTTAAATCATGGATATCGCGCTCGCCCGGTAGAAAAATTAATACATCTCCAGAATTTTTTTCAATTGAGTGAATTGCTCTAAGTATTGCATCTTCAAAGCCTTCCAATGACTCATTATTAATTTTTTTTAGTGGATGATAAATTATTTCTACAGGATAGGTTCTTCCCGTTACCTGGAGAATAGGAGCATCATTAAAGTGAGCGGAAAATTTATCAACATCTATGG
>Ga0209830_10001030_pt1 | contig 25917 bp, 23 predicted proteins | sample ArcticOcean_MG_C_12_FD_187439 | JGI IMG/M metagenome (GOLD analysis project Ga0209830, IMG submission 187439) | Marine microbial communities from western Arctic Ocean - ArcticOcean_MG_CB8_130 (SPAdes) (version 2) | ecosystem: Environmental > Aquatic > Marine > Oceanic | place: Arctic Ocean...
TTATGGCTCTTTTTCTTTTCTTCTTGGGCTACACTTCAGCCTACAAAGACCACCAAAATAATTTAATATTAAATGAAGCTTTATTAGTTGCCTTCTTCCTTGCTGGTCTAGTTGTTCTCGGTGGAGCTCAGCAATGGTGGCTAGAGCCAACACTCATGTCAATGGACTCGTCAACTGTTTATTATGGTGCTACTATTCTGACTGCTTTTACTGATAACGCAGCACTGACTTATTTAGGGTCTCTAGTTGAGGGTTTGTCAGAGGACTTTAAGATTGCATTGGTAGCTGGAGCAGTTACTGGGGGTGGATTAACCGTTATTGCTAATGCTCCAAACCCAGCTGGAATTGCTATACTGCGCCATAATTTCTCTGAAAAGAGTATACATCCAATAGGATTGCTACTTGCAGCACTTCCTCCTACTTTAGTGTCGGTTATTATGTTTAGGTTTATATAGATCATGCTTAATAAAAATATTTTAAAATATAACAATAAAATTTTATCGCAAGAAAGAAAAAAACAAAAAATTTCTCTGGAGTCTGCTGCCTCTTCACTCACTCTCAGTGTTAATCAAATCAAATCTCTTGAAAGCAACCTTAGTCATGGATTCATAACTGCTCACTTTAAAAGTATAGCGATAAAGCGCTATGCAAAACTTTTAGAAATTGATTTAAGCAAAATTATAATCTCTGGCACTGAGGCTGAACAAGAATTGGTAGGTACTGATTTCGAGAATGAGTTAGTGATGAATTTTACGAAAAATAATATTAAGAGACTGATACCTCGCTTTCTTTCAAATCTAAAAATAACAAAAAAAAAATTTTTGATAAGTTTAATATTAATAGGGCTAATATCTTTTCTAATGTCTCCTCGTGACTCTCATTTAAATTATAAAAGTTCTATTGTTAACATAAATACCTCTAGTCCTGAAGCTTCTATTGATGATGTTGTCTTACCCCCTTTAGCCGATGACTTTATTAAAATAAAAAAACTTAAAATTTTGCCTAAACAGGATAATATTATTTCTGAAAGCAATTTCATTAGTCCTAAATCAATTGAGTTCTTATGCACAATTAAATCTGCTTCTATGGATAAAATTTGGATCCGTGCACAGCCAGAAAAGCCTGCAACTTATTTTCATATTGTTTCTCAAGATAAACAATCTATTTGTACAATTGATAGTCAAGGCATATTAAAGCAATATAGTCTTGAGAAAGGTTCAAAAATTACCCATCGTGGCGTAGCCCCTTTTAAGATTCAATTGGATCCTTCTATTAGTGATTTGTATTTCCAAGGCTGGAAAGTTGTTTTAGGATCAGCTGACAGCTTTGTTCAACTTAATCCAGTTAAACTAACTGTAGAGCCTTAATTAACCAATAAAAGCTCATCCCATGATGTAGTAAATGACTGACTTTTCTTTGACTGCCTCATCCCCCATAATGGATTAATTGGCTGTGTTGCGACTCTAAGGCTATGCTTGTCAAATTTAAAATTGATATCATCAATAACCTGAGTCAATTGAGACTGTTTAATATTTTTTGTAGGCCATAAGTGCTCTTGCACTTGCGAGCTATCTATCAATCCTGACAACATAACCCCACATTTAGCGTATTCAATATCAGCCTTATAAATAATTTTTATACCTTGTAGCGCCATAGATAAAATTAACTTTAAATCGCTCGTGGGATAAGGAAGCTTTAATCTCACATTATTTTGATAAAAATGTGATTTTTCCTTAAATGGGCTACTACTAATAAATACAGTAACGTATTCTGCGAGTGTACTTTGCTTTCTTGATTTAAAAGCCGCTATTGACGCGAATGTTGTAATAGCCTCGACTAGTAAGTTATATTTTCGAATAGGATGACCGAAGCTTCTTGATGAGATAATCTGTTTTTTTAATGGAGCTCTTACATCAATAGGTGAGCAAATAGTGCCGTTAAGTTCGTAAATAATTTTTTCTAGATTTATGCTAAATTTTTTTTTAATATATATTGCATCAGACTTCTTTAAATCTAATACTGAATTCACGCCGATTAATTTCAGTTTATTTGCTGTTTTACTTCCAACACCCCAAACCTCAACAACATTAATATCGCGCATAATGCTTTCAATTCTTGTGTTGGATATTCCAGATAAGTCAAATACTCCCGACCACTTAGGCTGTTTTTTAGCACAAAAATTTGCTAGTTTTGCCAATGTTTTTGTTGGGGCTATCCCAACACAGACAGGCATACCTAGATACCGCCATAATTGTTTATGTATACTTTGGCCTAAGGTGACTAGCTCTTGAGTGCCTGATAGATCTAAAAAACATTCATCAATCGAATAAACTTCTTGCTGATTCGAATAAGACCTTAAAAGAGCCATCACTCGATTACTTAGATCGCCATAAAGTGCATAATTGGAAGATAAAACCGTAATATCGTATGATTTAATTATATCTTTTATTTTAAATAATGGTGTCCCCATCTTTATACCTAGTAATTTAGCTTCATTACTTCTTGAAATAATACAGCCATCGTTATTACTCAGCACGATAACTGGTTTATTTAAAAATTTGGGATTAAACAGTCTTTCACAGCTTACATAAAAATTATTTACATCTACTAGTGCAATCATTAAGTTATTTAAACTTCCTTACTGCTCCAGTTACAACCCCCCATACCTCAAATTGCATTGATTCATTAATTTCAATTGGCTTATATTTTTCATTTGCCGCTAGTAGTCTATATTTAGATTTATAACTCGACAATAATTTAACAGTAAAGTCACCATCAATAGATGCTAGAACAATATCTCCATTAGAAGCTTTCTGGGATTTGTCTACAATCACAATATCATTATCATGAATGCCTGCATCAATCATTGAATCTCCTTTAATCCTAACAAAGAATGTTGCTTCTTTTTGCTTGATTAAATAATCATTCAAATCTAGTTTCTTTTCTATATGATCATCGGCTGGCGACGGGAAGCCAGCAGGCACCTTATGCTCAAATAGATCTAAAGGTTGATAACTTAATGAGGGATTAGTCTTAATAATATCAGCGACATTCCCTGACTGAGGTTGAATAATATATCTTTGGATATCAACAACTTTACTTTCAGGCACCCTTATTACCTTCGTAGCTTCTCCGTAAATACCGCTATTTACTTTTCGCCCCGCTCCAGTTCTTAAACCACCGTGTGTATTTTTATTTTTATTCATTTGAATACTGTAACATAAATCAAAAAATATTAAATAAAATTCCTAACACACAACTTCCTACAATAGCAATAGTGGTTAAATTTTTATTGTTCAAAAAAATAATTAAATTGTTGACAACAAAATTAAAAAAGGGCAGAGTGAAATTATGTTAGTGCTAGCAAGGGTTAACAGGCGTTTAGTTGGTATACAAATCAAAATATATAGGGGAATAATCTATGAACAAAGGTGAATTAATTGAAGCAGTTGCAAATGCAACAGGCTCAACAAAGGCAGATGCAGGTAGGTCAATTGATGCAACAGTAGATTCAATTACTGCGGCGTTAAAAAAGGGTGATACTGTGACATTAATTGGTTTTGGCACATTCAAAACTGCTGCAAGAGCAGCCAGAACTGGGCGAAATCCACAAACAGGCGCCGCTCTTGAAATACCAGCTCGCACTGTACCATCGTTTAAAGCAGGTGCTGCACTAAAAGCAGCTGTAAACTAGTAATAAATATAAATTAAAAAACATCCATTAGGGTGTTTTTTTTTTGCTTTTTTACTAGTTACATACCGCAGTTTTCACATTTTCCTTTAACAGTCAAAAATCCTTTAATTGTAGAAAGACCGATGACCCCTTCAAAGTTGGCACCGTCAACATCAGCATCAGTTAAATCGGCATCAGTTAAATCAGCTCCTCTTAGGTCTGCTTTCACTAACTCAGCTCTATTGAGGTTAGTATTTCTTAGATTGGCCCCTCGTAAATCACCAAAAATAAAACTAGCTATATTAAGATCAGCTCCCTCAAAATTAGCTTTTACAAAACTTCCACCAGAAGAATCAAACTTCATTTGCCCCATAGGCTGATTACCCACATCCAAGCCCAGTCTTCCTTTTGTAATAATAGCGCCTGACATATCTACATCCCCTAGTGTGCCAATAATTCGTGCATTAGCTAAGTTAGCTCCTGTAAATATTGTTTTACCGAAAATGGGCTGGAACATAGTAGCTTCAGCTAAATTAGCTCCAGAAAAGTTAGCTTTTTCAAGGCGAGCTAAATTTAAATATGCTCTCTGTAAATTTCCTCCAGATAAGTTTGCACCTCTTAAATCTGCCCCGAAAAAACTAGTGTTAACCATTACACAATGAGTTAAATCCTTGCCTTTAAAATCTAAATATCCAGCATCAATACTAGATAAATCACAATCCGGGTCCTCTAATAATTCGTCAGCCATCTCTTGAGAAATCTTAGTTCTGTTGTCGCCTTTAGTTTTAGTATAAAAATTATTGGCTTTAGCTAAGATAGATTTAGGGTTCTCTATAAAAACTGATTTTGAGGCTTTATCTCCAAAACAATATTTTTTACCTTCAAAATTTGCATTAACAGAGCAATCTGTTTTAAAAAAATTCCCATCGGCAAGGCTTGTTGTACAGTATTGATCAAGTTCAGCAGCTTTAATCGGGAAAACTAAAATTAATAATAACAATAAAAAATATTTATTTTTCATAAGCCTGCCTATATTATATAAATGATTACTTTATTATAGACTCATAGAGATTATAAAGTTTACTTTAAATTAAGGGGAGACTTAAAATGAGTACCGTATTAGTTACCGGAGCAAATAGAGGGCTAGGGTATGAGTTTGTTAAACAATATAGTAAAAGTAATTTCAATGTGCTTGCATGTTGTCGTAGTGCAGAAAATGCTTACGAGCTCCAAGAATTATCAAAAGGAGTAAAAAATATTAAAATCTACGAATTAGATGTTGGAAACATCAACATAATTAAAAATCTCTCGCGACAGTTAAGAAATGAAAAAATTGACGTGTTAATAAATAATGCGGGGATTTATCGATCAAGCACTATTGGAAATATAAACTATAATGAATGGATGGAAAGTTTTAAAATTAACACTATTGCTCCATACCAAATTGTTGAGGCTTTTCTAGATCAAATATTAAATAGCGACCTAAAGAAAGTTATTTCTATTACAAGCAAAATGGGTAGTATTGATGATAATACAACTGGCGGGTCATACATTTATCGAAGTAGTAAAACTGCATTAAATAGCATGATGAAAAGTCTAACACACGACCTTGTAGATCGAGGTATAGCCACCTTAACTCTTCATCCAGGATGGGTAAGAACAGATATGGGAGGTCCGGGGGGATGGATTGATTCATTTGAAAGTGTTCAAGGTATGATTAGAGAAATTGATAAATTAACTATTGATGATTCAGGAAAGTATCTAGACTATGCAGGAAAATCTATTAATTGGTAGTCTAAATATAAAATATAAAGAAGCTTCAGCCTTTCTCTCTAAAATAGATTCCGATTGGGAAAAATTAATAAAGAAAAGAGGGGTTGTTAATATTAAGATCAGTCACAATTTAGAGCCATACCAGTCTTTAATTAAATCAGTTATTTTTCAACAATTGCATCCAAAAGCAGGGAGTGCAATTTTTGGGCGGTTTCTACTTATTTTTAATAATAAATTTCCAGATGATAAATCTATTTTAGAAAGATCTACTATTGAAATAAAATCATGTGGATTGTCTCAAAATAAAGTATCAACTATTATGGATATCGCATTCTTAAGTAAGAATATGACATTGCCGGTATCAGTTGATATAATAAAAATGGGCGATGATGAGATAATTAAATTGCTTACAAAAATTAAAGGGATTGGTGAATGGACAGTCCAAATGCTTTTGATATTCAATCTGGGTAGGTTAGATATTATTCCTCAAAATGATTTAGCAATTAGAAAAAATTATCAAAAACTTAAAAGATTAACTAAACCAATCACACCTCAAGAGATTACAAAAATTTCTTCGATTTGGAGCCCTTATCGATCTGTTGCCTCTTGGTATTTATGGCAAGGGGTCTAGAAGACTGTCTCATAACTAAATTAGTTAAAACTTGCTTATTTTGATTAAAATCAAAAATTAACATTCTTTGTAATTGTAAAGAGCTATCATTTCACCATTAAAAATATACAGATATAATAAAATAAATATGTTTAATAAAATAAATCATAAACACCTAAGCAACATAATTGCGATTCTTATTGCAGTATTTACTACTGGTTATTTGAGGGTTCATTGGGTTTCTTTCCTACCAGAACCTGATGGTGGTTTAAACACATTCTATTCTCAATACCTTTATACAACCCTATCTGGAGGTGAAAGTATTCGTAATATTCCTCCGTCACTCTATTCATTAATAACTTCATGGGTTTATGGGTTAGGAATTAATCAGTATATCGCTCTGCGTTGGATTGATTTGTGTGTTGCTGTTACTGCCTCCATAATATTTTTTAAAGTTATTGAAAAAGAAAGTGGTAGTATTCTTTTTAGCGTCATTTCAGTCGCTACCCTCCTCCTGGTAATGAATAACTATTCATTAATTCTTTTCGGTTTCAGGAATGCTATTTGGGCTGCTTACCTTCCACTATTTTTAGCGCTTCTTATTTCTCAAAATACTAATGAAAAAAATAAAAACCTATTTTATCTTATAGGAGTTCTTGCTACATTTGGTGTTTTGCTAAGAGAGCCATTTTTATTTTTCTATGTAGTTGGAGGATTTGCAATTTTATTTGCTTACGGTTGGAAAACTCTTACTAAATACCTGCTAGGCTCAATTGTATTTGGATTGATTGTTCTATATATTCTCCTTATGCTTCGTGGGGAAGGAAATCCATTGATTATTCTTGAATCATATTTATATCACGCCTCTGGGATGACGGATCTTAAAGAAGAGCTTTTAGCCTCTAATTTCATTACGCATAGCTTAATTATGATTAAGGCTTATTGGTTTGGGATAGTTCTTTCAATTATCTCTACTATATATTTGCTTAAGTCATACTTAATGGATAAAAAAATAGTTAGCATTAATCGATTCTACTTCTGGCTAGCCTTGGCTCTAGTTCCGATACTAGAACCAATGACCAAGCTTGGCTTTGATTACCATTTTGCAAACTGTATACCAGGCCTTGTTGGAATATCAGCAATGTGCTGGAAATATTTTGCTTTAAATGAATCAAAAATTGTAAAAAACTATTCTTTAGTAGCTATTATTTTACTGTGTATTTCAGGTGTCTATGGGAACACTGTTAAAACTTTAAGTATTAACGTATATCAAAAAGAAAATGCATTAAAAGATGCTTATGGCCAACTATGGGAGAGTAATTATAACGAAATTGAAACTATAAAACTTTCAAACTATCTTATTGCGGCAGACATGATTAAAAAATTATCTAACGAAGATTCTACACTTGCTGTAGCAGGTTTTGCTGCTGCACTTTACCCATTAACCGGGCTGGCGCCAACATCATTTAAGACTATGGATTTAAGAAGGACATATCTAAATCTTAATTGGAACGAAGATGAATTCGTAGCTTTGATTAAGAGAGAAAAACCTACAATCATATTTCCAACAAGACAGCAATTACCTGGCATAAACATATTAAGCCGAGCGATTCAAAGAACTAATTTATATGAAAGAGTGGCTATTGTTTCTTATAGTCCAGATGTTTATTACAAAAGTATTAACGGAGATATTTACAGGCTAAAGAGTTTTAGGGGTCATTCTGACTAAAAATTAATTCTTTCAGACTCTATGACTAGCGGCATTTTTCTCGTGTGAGCAAGATTAATCAATGCATACTCTCCAATTAAACCAACTCCAAGCATTTGAATACCCATCATTAAGAAGAATCCAATTATTAAAGGCGCTATTCCAACTTGAAATGTATTCCAAAACATTACCTTTGCAATGAAGTAACTGATAGCAATAATGAAGCTAACAATACTGCTAATACCACCGATTATTGTAAATAATCTAAGCGGTAATTTTGAGTGCTTCACCAGGCCCAGAAGTGCTTCATTCAGTAGGCTAAAAAAATTATGTGTGGTACTACCTAATTTTCTTTTTTGTTGCGTATATGAAACTGTGGCGATAGGAAAACCAATTTCGCATAAAAGTCCTCTGAAATATGGATAAGGATCATTCAATGAGCGTAACAACTTAATTACTTCTTGGTCATAAAGACCCGAGCCAGTTGCATCGTTAATCAGCCTTATATCAGAAGCCTTATTTAGCAAACGATAATAGGCTTTACGTAAAAAATTACCCACTTTACTTGTTTCGGTATCAGTTCTGACAGCTAAGGCTATTTTATAACCTTTTTCCCATTTTTTTAAAAAATCTGGGATTATTTCAGGGGGGTCTTGCAAGTCGCTGGGAATCATAATACAAGCATCTGCATGAGATTGTAGAATACCATAATAGGGTGAAGTAACTGGTCCAAAATTTCTAGTATTCAATATAACTTTTATTTTTTTATCCTTAGCAGCAAGAATTCTTAACTTGTCTATAGTGCCATCAGTCGAGCAATTATCTATAAAAATATGTTCGTAGGTATAGGGTAATCTTTTGGCCATAACCCGAATCCTTTCAGCCAATTCAACTACATTCTCGACCTCATTAAAGCATGGCGTTACTATTGATATTTTTCTGATTTTTTTCTTTTCTGAGCTATTATTTTTTCTAATTTTGTTCATATCGACTCATAAATAATTTTTAATTTACTCATAAAACGCAACTTATACAAAAAAGAATACTATAAATAAGACGAAAAAATTATATTTTTTAATATCTTTTAATAGATTGAATGAATGATATGATGGCAGAAATAAAGAAAAATTCTCGTTTAAGAAAAAAACTCAAAAATTTACCTCCTTTAGCTTTATTCACATCATATAATTTTATACTTTTTTTGATAATTGGTTTTTTATATATTTTTTTCAGATCGTAAAACAAAGTTAAAATATCTGAAAATGACCTCGCCCTTACCCAGGATCTATTTGAATAAATACACGTATAAGCCGCTATACAATGAAATATTTTAGAATTTACATAGTCAATATTGTGATTTTTTTCGATTAAATAAAACCTTAGCTGTCTTAAAGCTAAGATAATAGAAAAAAATTTAACCACATGAGAATCAATTGCGAATGATGCACGATGAGTTAATTTACTATTATCATTATATTTATAAGCAGATATATTTACATATTCTATGATTTTAGATTTTCTTAAAAAACTAAATACAAAGAGTGCATCTTCATTAACTTTCATCTCTTCCTTGAATCTCAACTTCACATTATTTTTTAATATTTTAGTTTTATACAATTTTGCCCAGCATGCAACAAACATTGATTTTCTATTTGGAGTAATAAGGTAACTGAATAAGTACTCTGAAATACTTTTATCGTTAAAAACTATTCCATTTTCTTGATGGTTATGTTGAATCTCTTTTTTATTGCGCACTATAGAAAAATCAAATGTATAAAGATCATTTCCTAATTTACTTTTATTTAGATAATCGGCCAGCTTTAAATTAATCTCATCATCACCATCCACGAACATTGTATAATCTGCATCTAGACTTTTAGATATTCCATAATTTCTAGATCTAGATACGCCTTTATTTGTTTTATATTTTTTAAAATAAGTTAAGGGTACCTCTCTAGAAAATTCCACTAAAATTTCTGGTGTATTATCAGTTGATGCATCATCAACTAAAATAATTCTAGTATTGAATTTTTGTAATCTTTTTTTGAATAATTTTATTGAATTTAGACATTTTAGGATTGAATCTGCATCATTATAACTTGTTACTATTATGGCTATATACATCCAAGCTCAATCAGCAGGCTGAAGCATATAAATATGTTTCTTGTATGGCACAGTCTTTGTGTTCATTACGTCTTTTGTCTGAATTGCAGCAATAATTTCTGGGGCGTCATAAGATCTCCCATTGCAGTGGTCGCATGCCGGAGTATATTTTGATCCATATAAGAAGCTAGATATTTCTGACGAGTCTGCGGTAACTAGAACAGAGTTATCTTTTTCGTCTGGAATTGCTTTTAATCTTTCAGCATTTGCGGTAAAAGGACAACGATATATTTTCCCATACATAAGTGTGTATAGATTTTTCCCGCAGCATTTGTCAAATATATTTTGATTTTCAACCTCACTTCTTGAATGTTTTCCAATTTTTGCACTGTCTGTCCAATTTTCTGGAGGTACAGCTCTATAAGCTACATTGACCTCATCAAGAATATTTTTAACCTTTTCAGTATTTTTTGAAAGATTTCCATAATCTGTAACGAAAAATACTAATTTTGAATTATCAAACCCTTTCATCTCATCTGCTTTTAAAGGGATTGTTGCATTTGTGTATACAACTATTTTTGATATTTTCTCATTAGCTAGAAAATAGTTAATTATGCTGTAAATCTCTTTATTCATAAATGGCTCGCCACCAATTAATCTGATTTCATAGATGTGGTTAACCCTTTCTAATAAAGCATCAAAGTCTTTAAGGATTTGGCTATAACTTATGTCTTGAGGTGACTCGTAAAACTGCATTAAATTTGAACAATCGACGCATTTAAGTGAACATCTTTCTGAGATTACGACATCCATACTCCTAACGAATTTTGTGTCGTTTGCTAAAAAACTTTTATGGCAAGACTCAACGCCCTTAAGGGAATATTCAATAAAATTAACTTCTTTTCCATCAATTTCATTTTCTACTTTTTGATTGTCTAAATATTCTCCCAGGCAATAAATTTTTGCTTTTGGAAATTTTAATTTTATAGTTGGAAGTATTTCGTGAATGTCCATTGCAGCAACGACAAAATTTATTGGGTCCACCTCGGAAAGATCATTGGGATTTAATACCATATGGCCATTAAATTCAAAATTCTTTTTTTTCTCGTCTGTGTCTACAAAGCCAATAACTTTTGAAGATATCACTGTTGATAACCATTTTCCTGCTAGGCTATAACCATAAATATAACAAGAATCTAAAGCTAAATTTTTAAGCAAAATTACCCTCTAAGGTGTTTTTTTTTCCTATTATATACTAATCATAATCTGGAATATACGATGCACTCTTTTTTATCCCTCTATTCATACCTATCAAGGACTGTATTCGTGGGCTTACTTTATTTTTTAATCTTTCTGGTACTACAACTAAGTATTCTTCCTCACCACACACCTCTTTAAAAAAACTTGCAGCATAACTAATTATTAGAGCGCTTCTATCTTTATTGGAAATGTTCTCGGTACTTCTATGCCATAAATTTCCATCCCATATGATTAATGAGCCAGCTTTTGCTGTTATAGAAACTTCACTTTTAATCGAGTCATCGTCTGGAGTAGGTTTTCTGTAGAGTTTATGTGATTTTGGAACGACAGAGGTGGGGCCATTTTCTTTAGTAAAGTCCGTAAGCGGAACTACAATTACAAATCGTATTGCCCATGGTGGTATTGGTTCTGGTACTGCATTATCAATATGTATAGGCTGTGCCTCACCCCCAGGAGGAATAATATGCGCAGCCATACTGCTTAATCCATATTTTTCATGGAACGTATCTCTATCAAAAATTATATCTAAAAGTTTTTCAAGCCAAACGCTGTCCAGAACATCTCTAAAAATTTGATGTTTTGATAGTAAATTATAAAGTCTTTGATTTTTACCGTTCTTTCCATAAAAATACGCATTTTTGGTATCCCTTTCATTTTTAGCAATTTTATTCGTAATACTCTGTAATTTTTTTAATGTATCTTGATTGAAGAAATTTTCAACTACAGAATATCCTTCAACTTCTATATCATTTATGATTTTTGGATTAACATCCTGAAAATTAAAATTATCACTTATATTCTGACTCTCAGAATTTTTGATAGCGACTTGATGCTTTATATCATTAATAATATTTGAAATTAATTTTACTCCTGCTGCAATTGTCGGATACTCATTTACGTTGATATTAAATGGAATTTTATTATTAAAATTTGGTTGTAAATAATCTTGATTAATATTCTTCAATGATATTTTTCCATTAGGGAGTAAATTTACCTCTAAGGAATTGGAACCTAATTTATCAAGCATAATCAGGAGATCGCCATATTGAGGAAGTTTATCAATGCCAACGGCCTCACTTAAATATTGACTGCCATAAAATTGTTGCGATAAATTTATATCGTTAGTTAAATACAAAATACCAAATAATGCTTTAAACGAATTATCAGTACCTTCTAAATAATCTACTATTTGCTTAAGGGCTAAATATGTTGTCATAAAAAGTTACTCATTCCTTAATTTTATTTTATTGAAATTTTTTACCAAGGTATTTTTTATAAATATTGTGGTTACTAAGCAAATTTTTAGGCACGCCAGTATGCCATCTTAAGAACCCAATATCTCCCTCTTTAAGACTCTTGTTATCTATTTCATAATTATCTTCTAATTCACACCTGTAAAGTAGAGATATAAAATGTGATCTATTCTTAGCTTCATAATCAAAAATTTGATTAACAGTTAGTGGCTGTTCAGAATGATAAGATAATTCTGCACCAATTTCATGAAGTGCGACTTCTTTAAGCCGATTTGAAATATCTTCTTGAAACCTTATTATTCCACCAGGAAGGTGCCACCCACACCCTGTATTATTTTTAAGCGAAGTTTCGTCCCTCCAAGATAATAGAGTCTGTCCTAAGTCATTTTTAACCAATAAATCAACATTAATATATGGGGTTAACCTACCCACCAAATAAAAAATATCCTCTGGAAGTCCTTTTGATGGATTTTTAACATTAGATTCAATTTTTTCTATTAATTTTTTTAACATCTAAATACTTTTTTAAATTGGCTTAATAGATTTTTTTTGCTCTAGCTTTGACCCTATGTCAGTAATAGTTTTCTTTTTTGCATATTCTTCCCAGCCATTCTTGTTTAACCCCATATTGTATTCTGGTAGTCTCAATTTCATACACTTATTGCATAGGTCTACATTTTTTTTATTATTATTAATTTCTTCGAGGTTGCTTTCTAGGAAGTTTTTTGCAACTACGTTTTCGTCTCTTTGCCATACTGTACAACAAATTGGTACAGATAGATCTGCATTTATATTGATTTGATTTTCTCTAAAAGGACAGGTATTTTCTGGCAGTACAGATTTTGATGAAGCCTTAATCCCTTCATCAATAGTAACTAGCAAATTATCTTCTAATAACTTAGTTTGCAAATCTGGCTTACCTTCGACATGAGAAATCACCCTTTCTAAAGGCATTACAAGTGCATATGTTTTAGATACAACAAAACCTAAGTTATCGGCAAATTTCTCCATCTCATCAATATTGATTCCGCTATTATCTTTATATAGATGATAATTTATATCAACTAGTGTATTTGAATTGTATTTATCAATTAATTCTCTAATTAAAATTAAGTTGGCTTTTACTAAGTCGATATCGCCACCTTGGTGGGTATTGTTATATGCATCAGGATAGAAACCCGACAATGAAACTTTTAAAGAATCAGGATTTGATTGAATTATTTTATCAAGGCGCGAGCGGAACTTAATTGATAAATTACTAGACAGCGCAACAGCAACGTTTCTTTCATGAACATAATCTATAATTTCGCTTAAGTACGGGTGCAGAAGTGGCTCACCCCAACTGTATAAACTAATATGTGACGTAGCTGGTGAATCTTCCATAACTTTGTCAAATACAGATTTAAAAGTTTCTAACGTCATTGATCCCTTTGGGACATCTGTCTCTTCTATGCTGTGAGGACATGATGCACATTTAAGATTACATGAACTTAAAATATCTACTGTGTAATAAGGAGCATTTTCATCATAAAAACTTAAAACTGGTATTTTTGGTATCTCTAATTTATTTAGTTGGCTTAATATCTCACTTTCCTTTAAAGCTACAGCAACAAGAATGACTACATCTTCTCGATCATCTAAGATATTTTTTAGCTCATTAGGATTGTAAACTTTTAAACCTTGGGAAAACTTTCCATTAAAGGCTACATCAGAATCCACAAAGCCTAAAACATCAATATTATTATTTTTTAGTTGGCGCAAAGCTCCGATACCAGTCATTCTGGCACCCCAAATTAAAACTTTCTTATTCGAAATAAGCTTAAAGATTTCTGCCTTATTTCCCAACTGCACTAGTCCTTTTAATGTTTTCTTGTTTGTCACTATTCTGCTTAAAGTTTTCAATATCCTCACTTGTAAGACTTTTTTTATAAAATTCAATTAAACTTTCTATGGAGTCTTCAAAAGAGGTAAATTCAAAGCCACCAATCTCATTAAATAATTTAGAAGGGTCTCCGGAGTACTCCTTATTCATTCCTGAATTTCTGACTAAAATTTCTGAACTGTTATCCATAAGTTTATTAATTGTTCCAGCAAGGCTTAAAAGTGAAATAGGATTACCAGAGCAAAAATTATAACTTACTGAGGTTAATGGGAGTTTCTCTATAATACTATGAGTAAATTTTATCAAATCTTCAACCCATACATAATCAAAGAGCATATCTCTATTTAAAGAAACAGGAAGGCCAGAAATTGCATTGCATATGTTGTTTGAAATAAAACGCCTAGAATAATCTTCATATTTCCCAAAAACACCAAAGCATCTTAAATTTGTAAATTTTTTGATTGGGGAGTTTTCTAAAGTATTTGCAATGGAAAATTTAATCAACCCATAGGTATCAACTGGGATGCTTTTGAAAAAAGGGGTTTCGTTTATTTTTGGCTCGTATGCTCGTCGATCATATTCAGCTCCAGATCCGACTTGAATCATATGCCCAAAATAATCATGGGCATTATATATATTATAGAAAGCTTTTAATGATGTTTCAACTGAGGTGATGTCAACTGCTGCATGTATTACAATATCAGGCTTTAGATTCTTCATATAATCCAAACACAAATTATCATTACAAAGATCTAGCTCTTTTCTCGTGGGTGAATAAACAGTAATCCCACTTTGTTTATTAAAATAATCTTTAAAATTTTTACCTATAAAACCAGTTCCGCCAATAATTAGTAATTTCATAAAGTTATCTGTGAATTTTAATTGGAGTTACGTCATCTTTTTTAGGCTGAATCCACCTATTTTTATCTATGTTTTTTAAATCTTCTTCGCCACCAATCGCATTAATTACAACATCAACATGATTATCCAAGTCCTCTTCAACACAAACCATCGGTGCTGAACATGTTGAACACAAGTCTACACATTTTCTTTGGCCAGCTAGCATTGCAACTTGAAGTTCCCTTAAGGAGTCGCCATTCCATATTTCTGAGACAGTCTGCTTGCTCACATCTCCAATTACAACTTTTCTTGGCCAATCAAGAGTGCACGGACTCACAGTGCCGTCACAATTAAAGTGAAGGTACATAAAGATAAACGGGCAAGAATCTTTCCATTGATTAATTTTTTGTCCATACATTCCAGTATCAGTAACATCATTTTGCTTGTCTAACTGAGTATCTGCCCATTGAGGCACTATCTTTTCAATAAATATTTCATCGCAAATTGGTGTAAATGTATCAAAAAAATACTTTTTTTCCTCTTCTGAGAGATTAAACTTAACATTCTCATCTCCCTTTAGGGCATGTGCTTGATCTGCAATTTTTACATAAATTTGTAGCTCGCTATTTTCCCTAGTCTTTATTTCATACAAACTTTTCACGCCATCTATAATCTCTTGAAATACTTGCTTAGTTCCAGCAACGGCCATATACCTTTCATCTGATAAGCCTTCTAAAGAAATATTAATTCTCTGTAAGCCTGCTCTCACAAAGCCTTCATTAAGTTCAGGAGTTAATTTTGAGCCGTTCGTGAACATCTCGATAATATCTGCTGAGCCACTCTTACTAGCATAATCAACCATCTTGACCACTTCCGAATGTAAGGTTGGCTCTCCATGGTTACCAATTTTAATTTTCTTAATTTTTTCTGGGAAATCGCTAAACTCATCAACAATCTTTTTAAACATTGAGAATTCCATGAATCCTCTTTTTAGACCTACATCTTTCATTCCCTGAGTATCGGCTTGAAAACAAAAGCTACATCGATAATTGCATAAGCTAGATATATCGACATGAGCAGAAATAGGAGTCTTTAAGGGTACTAACTCTTCAAGTGGTCTTTTTTCTGCAGAATGTATCCTAGGCCTTACAACAACTTTTTCTGAATCAGTCATTTAATCCCCTATTTTTTAACTCAACAATACCTTATCTTCAAAGACTATAACTTTACAGGTTATTTCATTTTCTTCAACAAATCTTATGACCTGTTCAGCATAATTTCCTGGCAACATAATTATAAGCAGATCACATTCAATATGAATAAAATCCTCAGGGCTAATAATTTTTTTATGTATTATCGGTGTAAATTTACCCTGCTTAAAGGTTGCAGAATCAATCACATATTTTATTTTTTCTAGTTTTGCTATTGCCATAAGTGCAAGCGCCCTATGTCCAGCACTCCATATAGCAACATTTGTATGGTTATCAACCTCTTTTTGAATTGATTTTACAATATCTGAGACAGCTTCTACAGCTCCATCAATATTAATTCTTAACTCAGGTTTAGCAATTACAACAAGGTCATTTCCATTATTTTTTTTATACGATTCTAAAATACTAAAGCCATTAATTTCCATAGCTTTGATTAATGTCTTTTCTGTAAAATATACCAAATGGTCGGCAACAAACTCATAGAGACACTTTTTTTCAAGCAAATAGTCAACGTTTGGAACTGATATATATATTACACCATTATCATTTACCAAATTTCTTAAGCAACTTAAATAATTTTTTGTTTCAGGCTGATGTTCTAAAAAATTATTACAAACAACTAATGAATATTTTTTATTGTACGCTTCTGGTAGCTCTGTAAGGTAAGCCTTTTCTACATTTAATTTTTTTCTCTTACACTCCTTGATATTATCAAGAGAATGTTCAATGCCATAAGCATTAACATCTAACCTCTCTAATACCTCCAAAAAATCACCTCTTCCAGAGCCAACTTCAATTGCATCCATCCCTAAAATATTATATTTTTCTATAAAAGGGCGCCACTCATTAACAAGGTTTTCTTTAGAACCTTCAGACAATGAAGCGGCAGTTATAACATCTTTATAATAGTGAACTGGATTATTTTTAAGCTGAATTAAGCCGCAATCAATACACTGACAAACCATTAATGTAATCGGTTGGTCTTCTTCTATTTGCTCAAGGCTTGAAATAAAATATTGGGCTGCTTTTGGAAATCCATCAAGATTAATTAAAGACTCCGTTCGTGTTGAAGCACATAATCGGCATTCAAATTCTAGATTTTTTGGTTTCATATAATATGAAAATTATTTTCCATGCTAACCCTTAAGAAGTTTCCATCTGTCATTAAGCATCTTTAGTCTCTTGTCATCCTCTCTTGTTATAAGGGAATAAAATTCTCTTTTATTTAATAACCATAATAATTCAAAATGAACTGCATTCAGCAAGGCCTGTTTGATTCTTTTTTTATTTATAGCGTCTGCATGAAAAATAATTTTTCTTGTCTCAAATCTTGATAGGTGAGTTTCTTTAATTCTTTTTAACGGCTCTATAGAGATGTCCGATACTCCACCACCAACTACAAAATCAAGATTACTTTTTTTACATTTATTTGCAATTTCAATACAGCTTTCAGTGACGTTATCTTCATTAATACTGTCTAGTGCAAACCCTTTAGAGCCTACAAAATCAACTCTTCCAAAAACAATCCCATCAATTCCATTTTTTTTTGAAGCTATATCAAGCATTTCATTACTGTTACTCAGTCCAGTATGAGTTTCAATATTGACTAAGAAGTTAATATCTTCTCTTTCACCCGAATTAAACACTTTATTTTTAGCATCGACATATTTTTCCATTGCATAAGGTGTTTCAACCATTGGTGCAATCACGTAATCTACACCAAATTGTTTTGCTTCTATAAGGTCCCGCACTGCTTCGCATCCACCAATTTTAAGCCCGATACCAATATCAGCCCTTCTCGATAATTCTATTAGCCTTAATAGCTCTTCAGTTCGAGTACCTTCAGCTTCGAATTCTGCCTTTACTGCTACCGCGCCATCTTCTTTTAACTTATGAAGGATTGCTAGCATTTCTTTTTCAGTTTTATTCATAACAATATTTTAGTCTATTAAATCGTTAAAATTTTTAAACACTTTGGTATTTTTACTACTTATAATTTTATTTAACGATGATACCTTATGGTGCATAAATTTTATAGAGGCAAGGCTGGCAGCTTTTTGATCAAGCTCGCTATCGCCAATCATAATTATATTTTCTGGGGGAATTGATGATAATTTAATTATTTTATAACACCCATCTGGTGATGGTTTTTTAAACTTTACGTCGTCACTAGTTATAATATAGTTAAAAAAATTATAGATGTTATGTTTTTTTAGGGTCTTGTAAGCCAAATCTTTTGGTTTATTTGTAAAAATTGCCATCTGAATTCCTTTAGCTTTGAGGTAGTTTAGATAATTGATTACTCCATCAAAGAGTTTTTCACCATCCAGCGGGTCTTCTAAATATTTTTTTCTAAAAATATCTAAATACTTTTTAGCGTCTATTTTATTAGCTATTGTTTTTTTAATCATCTCTTCGCCTCCAAGACTTAGATAGAAAGAGACATCTTTAGATTTTAAAGTAGGAAGATTTAAATCTTCACGAATAGTATTTAGTAGTCTAATTACTGTTTTATCAGAATCAACTAAAGTGCCATCTAAATCAAAAATTACTAGTTTAACTAAGTCCATTAACTAAAAATATTCTTAGCAAGTTCATCTTTATCTAAGAAAGGACTCATATCATGAAGAGACGGCGAAACCATAGTCCCGTCGTCTAGCTTTCTCGAAGTCAACTTTGGAGAAAATCCTTGATTAGGATCAATAATAATTTCAAAAATTCCTGATTTATTATCATTTAGCATTTTTAAAAACTTTGATGAGGATAGCTGAGACAATTTAGTAACTTTAATATTTGGAATATTTAATGCCTTACCTAACTCGATAAAATTAGGCATTGAGACACCACTTTTTGGTCCAACCCCAGAAATATTGTCAGAAAAGTATGCTTCTTGGGTTTGCTTAATTGATACATACCCTTCATTATTAAGAATAAAAACTTTGATAGGTAAGTTATATCCTTGCATAGTTTGAAGTTCTTGCAAATTCATCATCAAACTTCCATCCCCGGCCAAACAAATTATCCTCTTTCCTTTCTTTGCAATTGCAGCTCCGATCGATGCAGGTAAGTCATACCCCATTGATGCTGATCCAGAATTTGTATACAAACGTTGGCCTTGTTTGATTTTAGCTGCTTGAAAAGTTATTACACAGGCTGACCCATTCCCTGTGATCACCACATCATCTTTATCTAACAAATTAAATAATTCATCGGTAAAGGCATATGGATTAATTTTTTTATTTTTTTTATTAACATATTCTGGAAGAACTACTGGATACTCAATCACTCTTTCCTTGCACCACATGAGGTATTTTTTATGTTCTTTTGTGCATGTATAGTTTACATCTTGTATCTTCTGAATAAAAATTGGGATAAAGTTTTTAAGGTCGGCTTTAATCTTATAATCAATTTTTAAAGTTGGTTTATCTAATTCAGCTTGATCAATGTCAATCATTATTTTAAAAGCCTTAGGTGCAAAGGCTTTCCAATTATAACTAATTTGCCTAATATTCAATCTGCAGCCTAGGACAATTAATAGATCAGAATTCTGAACTGTAAAGTTTCCTGGTCGATCACCAACTGTGCCTGGCTTTCCAGCATAATACTCATTATCATTTGAAATCAAGTCATGTGCATTCCAACCAGTAACAATAGGTATTTTTAATTTTTTTATTAATTTTAGAAATTGTTTGCTCATTTTAGAAATACTTACCCCAGTACCAGCAAGAATTACAGGCCTACTTGATTTTTTTAACTTCTCAAAAATTATATCGAAAGTTTTATCATTTAAATTAGATTTTGTTGTTAACTCGAGCTTGGTGTTACCAGTGACTCCTGGGTCATTAACTAATTTCTTAATATTTCCATCAAAACCCTTTAATTCATTAGGGTCGATTAATGAGCCCTGAACATCAATAGGTACATCTATCCAAACTGGCCCAGGCCTTCCATTTGTTAAAAAATAAATTGCTTTATCCATAATGTCTTTTATTTCTCTAGGATCTTTTACAGTTACTGCATACTTTGTAATAGGTTTAACCATAGACACAATGTCAACCTCTTGATCACCTAATTGCCTTAGGTTTGTTTTGTAATTTTTGAGATATGTTTCATTTTTTACTTGGCCCGACACCACTAACATTGAAAGAGAGTCAGTATATGCGCCATAAACGCCATTGAGAGCATTAATTCCACCTGGGCCGGTTGTGACATTCAGAACGACAATTTTATTAATTAATCGATAATAACTCTCAGCAGCCATAGCCGCACTTTGTTCATGATGAAAAAAAACGGGAGTTAATTTTTTGTGTCTGGTAAGTGCGTCATTTAAATGCATAGCCCCCCCTCCAGTAACAAGAAAAACATGTCTTGCACCAACTTCGACAGAGCGTTGGGCAATATAATCTGCAACTCTAATTTTTTTATTCATAATTTACTAAATTTTCATCACTTTTCATTGAACTCACTTGAATGAATAATATTTATTTAAAATATATCCTACAATCGCAAGAAGGAAAACTATCAAAGCCTGAGAAAAATAAAGATTCCAATTCATAGTTTTGGTTAACAGTGAAAATAATATTACGTTTAATATGAATGTAAATATGTATACCAAATTAAATTTTAGATAACTCCTGAATTTACTAGGCTTTAATTTTAATTTAAAAACAAATAAACCGTATGAAAAAAAATTGTGAATTGTTCCAATTAAATGACAGATTCCTAATAATAAATAATGGTTTACAGTTGAAGAAAAATGATAAAAAACAAGTACAAAAAGAAGATACCCAATTAGGGCATTATAAGAACCTATAAGTAGATATTTTATTTTTTGGTCTGAAAGTAATTTAAAATACTTTTTTTGTATGTTCATGTGGCGATATGTTTCCATATAATTCAGATTTTTTATTTTACTATTAGTAATTAAAGATTTTAGAATATACCCCGTGATCTTACTTCCAAAAAAGAAATTTTTTACTTCGTATTTCATTTAATTAAATGTAGATAAGACCATATGATTCTACTATAATTAAAAAATTAGTTGCTAATAAATAATGCATTAAATAAATCTTTATATGAAAAATATTGTAACCATGCCCAAAAGTCTTAATTTACTTCTTGCTATTACTATTGCCATCCTGACTACTGGGTTTCTTCGTCTTCAACTCCTCTCAGGCCTCCCGCAGGTTGATGAAGGTTTGTACGTATTCGCAAGCCAATTTATTTATCATTCTTTAGTCAATGGTGAAGCTTTTAACTCTACTACCCTCCTCTTATATCAATTCATGAACTCCTGGGTTTATGGCTTCAGCATTAATCAAACCATAATGTTAAGGGTAATTGACGGACTTGTTGCAATCACCGCCTCTATCCTTCTCTTTAAAATTATTTTAAAAGAAAGTGATAGTACACTATTTACAGTAATTTTAATGGTGCCTCTTTTAATAGTATTGAATGATATTGAAGTTATAGAGTATGGATTTAGAAATAGTACTTGGGCTTCATATCTTATATTATTTACTGCTTTACTGGTTTGGCAAAATTCAACCAAAGATGATAAATATTCATTTTATCTAATTGGAGGGCTTGTTTCTTTAGGTATCTTATTGAGAGAGCCATTTCTACCCTTCTTCTTGCTAATAGCTATTGCTTTATATATTAGCTATGGATGGCGAGTACTTTTTAAGTATTTAATTGGCTCTGCAATAGCGGGCTTTAGTATTCTCGGAATCGTACTGATGCTTAGTGGTTCAAACTTGATTGAATTATTTGATAATTATATTACGTATGGGAGTGCTATTGGTCGGCAACAATGGAAATTTCCTTTTTTAATAATTGAATTAAATTGGTTCATTTTTGTTACGTCGTTAATCTCAATGGTTTATATTTTTAAATTATATTTGAGTGATAAAAAATTAGTCAACATGAGGAGATTTTATTTTTGGTTAGTACTAGCAATTCTTCCGCTTGTTGAGTATTACTCTAAATTAGGACTTATGTATCATTTTTCTAACTGTTTAATTGGTCTTGCAGGACTTAGTGCGATGGGCTGGAAATTAGTTAACATTAATGAGTCAAAAAAAATACAAGCTTCAACAATTTTGTCTATCAGTCTATTAAGTTTAGTAGTAATTTTAATGACTTTAAAAGAGCATGTTGATAGACCAGATAAAATATATTCTCTTTCAGACTTAAGGAGCTGGATAAAAAGTCCTGGTCTCTTTAGAAGTCCGAATACACTTGAGAGAAGTCAAATAGCAGCTGTAGCTGCCCAAGTTTATAACTATTCAAGAGCTGACTCAACCTTGGCTATAGATGGCTATTGGACTCATGTCTACCCACTTACAGGACTTCTCCCCCCAAAAAATAACCCGGCATCAAATTACCACCCATGGAATCTAAGCTTTTTAAGAAATTTTTCTGGTTCATACAACTATAGTGGCAAGGATAAAGAAGAGACTATAGATAAACTATTTAAAGTATTAATAGATTATCGTCCCACTATAATTTTAGCTACATCAAAGGATTCAGAAATATTCTCACTTTTACCATATGCGATTGCAAAAACAAATTTGTATGAGATAGTATCAGAGGTCCCTGCAAGATTTTCTTATTCAGACTTTTATCTTGACCGAACAATTGAGGCAGGAACTGATCCAAATGGTTGGATGGCTGCAACGATTTATAGATTAAAAGATTTTCAATAGGATATACGATAACGTTTGAAAGTTTGGTATTACCTAAACTATCAGCCTTTAATTAACCCACTTCATTTGCCCAAAAGTGTTGATGAATATATATTTTATTCAAAAAATGTAACTAATTTTGTAATAGCAAGAAATCAAAGAATACAAAATTTAAAGTAAAAGAAAAATTAAATTTGTAGTCTATATGTAGTCTGTGGTGATAATTAAAAAAACTTTTAGAAGTAAGAATCTCCTAAAAGCCTTGTATTGATTGGTGGGCCCACCAGGACTCGAACCTGGGACCAAGGGATTATGAGTCCCCTGCTCTAACCAACTGAGCTATGGGCCCTTCGTTCTTACTCTTTGCCCTCTAGGAAACTTTTTAATCGCTCAGATCGTGTAGGATGTCTTAACTTACGAAGTGCTTTTGCTTCAATTTGTCTTATTCTTTCGCGAGTTACATCAAATTGCTTCCCAACTTCTTCTAGAGTATGGTCAGTGTTCATTTCTATTCCAAATCTCATCCTAAGAACTTTAGCTTCACGGGGAGTTAATCCCTCTAAAATTTCCGATGTGACATTCCTTAAACTAGCATATACAGCTGCATCATCAGGGGTTAAGGTACCAACATCTTCAATAAAATCTCCTAAATGTGAATCTTCATCATCACCAATTGGTGTTTCCATTGAGATTGGCTCTTTAGATATCTTCAATATCTTTCTAATTTTTTCTTCAGGCATTTCCATTTTTTCTGCTAACTCTGAAGGTTCCGGCTCTTGTCCTGTAGCTTGTAATATTTGTCTAGAAATTCTATTCATCTTATTAATAGTTTCAATCATATGAACAGGGATACGAATAGTTCTAGCTTGATCTGCAATAGAACGAGTAATTGCTTGGCGTATCCACCATGTTGCATAAGTTGAAAATTTATACCCTCGACGATATTCAAACTTATCAACAGCTTTCATGAGCCCTATATTACCTTCCTGAATTAAATCTAAGAACTGCAAGCCACGATTCGTATATTTCTTTGCGATAGAAATAACAAGTCTTAAATTAGCCTCTATCATTTCACGCTTTGCTCTTTTTGCTTTAAATTCACCAGAAGTCATCTGCCTATTAATTTCTTTAAAATGATTAATTGGAATTCCAGACTCCACCTCTAACGAAATTAATTTTTTTTGTTGGTCAACAATGTCATGCTTTCTTTTTTCTAACCCAGCAACGTATGCTTTGTCAGATTTAAGTTCTTCTTTAAGCCATTTTAGGTTTGTTTCATTCCCAGGAAAATTTTTAATAAAATGTGTTCTAGGCATTTTAGAATTTTCTATACAAAATTCCATTATCTGTCTTTCATGGATTCTAATTTGAGCAACAAACGTTCTTACCTTGTCACATAATAATTCAACAAATTTTGAAGAAAATCTAAAGTTAATGAGCTCTTTTAATATATATTCTTGATGTTTTTGGTATTCAGCATCATCAACCCATTTATTTTTAAGTCGTAGCTCGCCTAATTTTTTATGTGCTTTTTTGATAACACCAAATCGTCTTAAAACTTCAGCAGACAATTTAGCTAGTTCTTCAGGAGGCATCCCGCTCGCTTTACCTGTATCGTTATCCTCTTCAGTTTCATCTTCTTGTGCACCGGAAGCTTCTAGCTCTAAAGCAGCTTCTACTTTTGCTAGTTCCTTCTCTGCTTCCATATCTATTAAGCCATCAACAAATTCTTCCACACCAATTTCGGCTTTTTTAACTTTCTCAGAGATTGTCATTAAGTCATCAATAATTCCTGGGCATGCTGAAATTGCTTGAATCATATTCCTTAGACCTTCTTCAATTTTCTTTGCAATTACAATCTCACCTTCGCGGGTCAATAAATCAACTGTACCCATTTCTCTCATATACATCCGTACTGGATCAGTCGTTCTTCCAAACTCAGAATCTACAGTTGCTAATGCTTGTTCTGCTTCCTCGGCTGCTTCCTCATCAGTAACCGGAGCGGGCGCATCAGACATTAATAATTCTTCTGCGTCAGGGGCCTGTTCATAGACCATAATTCCCATGTCATTAATAATTCCAATAATTCCTTCAACTTGATCACTTTCAGTTATCTCATCAGGAAGGTGATCGTTGATTTCTCGCTGAGTTAAATATCCCCTTTCCTTTCCTAGGATAATTAGAGCTTTTAGCTGCATCCTCCTGTGTTCAGCTTCTTCAGGATTATTTGCCGCATCTTTAAGATATAAATCTTTAAGTTTTTTAACTCTAGTAACTCGTTTAGTTTTTTTATCTTCTGGATTTTTTTTTGGTCTTGCCATGGTTACCTCTGATTATCATATGGGGCTTAAAATTTAACAATAACTATCAATTTTAGGACTACGTATTTTAGCAGAGTATAAATTTTTAATCAATTTATTATTTTATTATTTCTTATAAAAAGCATTAAAAATCAATTGCTTATAATTTACCTATATTTTTTAAAAATTCTCTCTCTTCATCAGAAAGTGAGTTGAGACTTTTCTTTGTTGTCTCAGTTAACTTATGTTTATTGACTTTAGAGAAATAACGTTTTTTAATACTAACTCTTAAAGCATTTATCTCTTCCTCCAGATTCATCTCGTCGTCAAATGTTGCAAGTTGTGCATTAACTTGCTTAATCAATTCATCGTCAAATCTACTTGCTAATAAATGCATAATCGAAGCTGAATTATTCTCTATTGCTCCATCTTTTAGATCAATTACAGCCAAAACTAATTTGTCATCTATAGTATCCGATGTGAAGTATTCTGAATCTTCTTTTATAATTAACTCCGGTTTTAATATAAGCAAAAGGCAGAATCTTCTAGATGATTTCATAGGAAGCCGATTGGGCAATTTGCTACTATTATTTTTTTTATATATTTTTTTTAATTCTA
>Ga0209830_10001034_pt1 | contig 25825 bp, 11 predicted proteins | sample ArcticOcean_MG_C_12_FD_187439 | JGI IMG/M metagenome (GOLD analysis project Ga0209830, IMG submission 187439) | Marine microbial communities from western Arctic Ocean - ArcticOcean_MG_CB8_130 (SPAdes) (version 2) | ecosystem: Environmental > Aquatic > Marine > Oceanic | place: Arctic Ocean...
AGGAGGAAAAAGTAAATGAAAATACTGACGACGACGACGACGATGATGATGATGACAAATTTTCAGAAGAAGACGAAGAAGACGAGGATGTGGTAAAAGAAGCTAAGAGAAGTAAAACGACAAAAAACGATGGTTCAGAAGATAGTATGGACGACGACGACGATGACGACGATGATGATGATGACGAAGAGGCGGAAGAGGGCATGAAAGTCGCCGCGTGCGCTTGCGAAATATCAGTCGGGTATATGCAAGACCCTTCGGATTTCCATGGCTTGTCACATTTTCTAGAGCACATGGTATTCATGGGCACCGATAAATTCCCGAACGAGAACTTCTTCGATGAATGGTTATCGAGGAATTGGGGAGCGCAAAACGCGTATACCGATACGGAGAAAACGGTCTTTCATTTCGATTGTCATCCGAAACATTTAAGAGAAGGCGTTGGAATGTTTTCGCAGTTTTTTATAAAACCTCTAATAAAGAACGACGCTATTGAGAGAGAAGTCACCGCGATCGAGAGCGAGTTCGAGAGAGTGGTTAATTCTGATTCAGTAAGGTTTGAGCTATTATTAGGGAGTTTAGCTAGGGAAGGGCATCCGTATACAAAGTTCGGATGGGGCAACAGAGAATCGTTAACGCAAAGTCCTGCTTATAAAGAGGCCAGGAATGCTTTAATGAAACATTTTCAAGAACATTATCATTCGCGAAGAATGTCCATTGTCATTTGTGGCGCCGAGTCTTTAGATGAGCTTCAGGACATTATATTAAGCGACGAAAGTTTTGGCGGTTTAAATAATAATAATGACGACGATGATAATAATAATAATAAAATTGAGCGATTAGATCAATCCGATTTGAGTCAGTTCGGGTCACCCTTTAAACACATCGTCCCAGCGCTCGTGCGAACAATGAGCGTTAAAGAAGGGACTCAACTCACGATGACGTTTGAAATCCCCTCGAAAATCGCTCGAAATTACGAATCAAAAAGCGTCTCGTTCGTTGAAACTTTATTAGGGCACGAAGGTGGAGGTAGCGCCTTCGAAGCTCTTAGGAAAAGAGGACTTGCTTCGCAACTTTGCGCCGGGATCTCAAGAGGAGGTCTCGATGACACGAGCTGCGTCGCTTTGCTTTCAATAGCAATCAAACTCACTGAGAGAGGCGCCAAAAGGATGAACGACGTCATTTATGTAATCTTCACATATCTCGAGCAAATTAAACTTCTTCTGGATTCAGAAGGAACACGATTTTACGATGAACAGCGTCAAATCGCGCAACTTGACTTTGAATATGGCGAATCAGAACCAGCGGCAGAGTTCGCCGAACGATTAGTATCGGACATTCGCAAATTCAGCCCTGAACACATCTTGTTTGGTGATTCGTATTGGAAAGAGTTCGATGCCGAAGAAATTGGCACACTCTTAGAGTTATTGAGCCCACAAAATGTTTTGATCGTATCAGCGAGTTCTGATTACGCCAGTTCTTCAAACGCACAAATAGAGCCTTGGATTAAGTTTCCATACGAAGTCGAAAAGTTTGAATACCTTGGTTCAACGTCATCGTCATCAGACATGATGCTAGATGGACTAAAAAGTGAGTTATCGTTCCCGGCTAAGAATATATTCATTCCGAAAGATTTACGAATGCACGATATCGTCGTCGCTTCGGCAACGACAGCGACAGACGGCAACGGCAAAGACAATAATAATTCGTTTTTAGAGGTAACTCCAACAGTTGTCTATAACGAGTGTGGCGTTTTACGTTTATGGGCAAAACTAGGATGCAGCGAATTCAGGACGCAACCAAAAGCTTCGATGGTTTTCAACGTGCATCTTTTGGATACTGTTGAAAATAATCAAACGGTTAAAGAGATGATGTGTTTGAAAATGTTTGTTCTAATGCTCTCGGATTCATTGAACAAGGACGTTCATTATCCAGCGCACATGGCCTCGAATGAAGCGAGTTGTTCTGTGATGGCGCAATCCGCTGGTGTCATATTTCATTTCGATGGTTGGTCCGATACGATTCCAGAAGTTGCACTCGCTTATTTTCAAAGAGCGACGACAAAAAATGGATTTACCATTGACGAAGATCGATTTTTAAAAGTAAAAGAAACTGCTATTCAAGATGCGAATAACTCTGTGATTAAATCCAGAGCGCACGCTTATCAGATTTTACGACTCGCTAAATTTGAAAACGAAGCGAGCTTGGACGATAAACTCACGCAGCTCAAAGAATTAACCTCGAACGAGGTTAAGAGTTATGGTCAAACATTTTTCAAGAACGTATTCATCGAAGGATTAATCGTGGGCAATGTCACAGAAGCTTGCGTGCTGAAATTAGGAGACTCTCTGAAGGAGCTCTTGAACGAAAATAAAAATTTGGACGACGCGAGAGCTTTAACTGTCTCGCACGTAGCGCAAATTCCAGAGGGGAAGTATTCCATCAATTTAAACACGGTGAACAAAGAAGAAGTCAACTCTGCAATTAATCATTATTACCAAATTGGACCGAGTGATATTTTTACTCGCGCCTTGGCATTGTTGGCCGCGCAGTTCATGTCCGAGAAAATTTTCGACCAGCTTCGTACGAAAGAAAGCTTGGGATACGTCGTCTCTGCTTCTTTTGAATCGAGCAACGAAATTTTAGGATTTAACATCGTCGTCGAAAGCGCGTTTCATCCTCCAAAGTTTGTTAGCACGCGAATTGAAGCTTTTCTTGATCATTTTCCAGCAGTCCTTGAATCGTTGACTGAGGCAGAATTCAACAAGCAACGACTGAGTTTAGTCGAGGAATTACTCGCCAAAGACGAAAATTTACGCATGCAAAGTGAAAGATATGCCATACACCTGCAAAATCGAAAATATCAATTTTATCGCGCTCGCGAAGTTGCAAGCTATGTCAATACGATTACGCAGGCTGATATTGTGATGTTTTGCCAGAAGATTTTCATTCAGCACCCTCGATTACTTTCTGTCTCAATCCATGGGAAGAACTATTTGTTACCTTCGGATGATGATAATGAAAACGATAATAATAATGAAAAAATTCTCGATGTGATTGAAAAAAGAGAAAGTTTTGGCTACTTTGATAGCAAAGAAGGTGATGGAATCTTCATTCCAGAACTGATTATTCCGCAAAAAGTCGTCCCCGTTGATCTTCAAAAGATGAAGGAATTCGCCCTGAATCCGAGCATTACGGTCGCAAATCCAGATACCCTTTGCGAAGACAATAACGAAGAAAACGAAGATTATGACGACGAAGGTGGAGGGCAAAACAAATCGATTGGAAGAGCTGTTAAAAAGTCTCAATTTTATCAATCCCAATCAGAAGGTAATAAATTGAACAGAAAATGCGAAAGAAGCAATTGTAGTTTTTGCATAAGGAAACAAATGCCGTTTTCGTTACCGAAATAATAATGAAAAGAATGTGGTATATATATATATATTGAATTTGTAGAAATACGAATATTGATATATGTACGTATAATTGTTGCTGAGTGACTCTTTTTAATAAATATAAAACACACAACACAACTTATAAGTACTTTTAACTCCATCGGTCGGCGTTTTTGTTAACTTTCTTAGCTGCGTCACCGCTTCCAAACGACTTTGCCTTTTCTTTCTTCAGTTTTGTTTTTTCTGCTTTGGACATCTTACTCTTCGCAACAATTTGCGTCTGTTCAATTTCCTTTTTCTTCTGCGTGAGCACTTTATCTCGACTTCCAGCGGTTGTATTTTTTTCTAAATAGTAAGCGTAATCGCCTTCGTAATCTGTGATTTTGCCTTCGTCAAACGCGAGCACTCTAGTCGCAATCTGTCTGAGAAAAAATCTGTCGTGAGAAATGGCCAAAACCGTGCCTTCAAACGATTGCAAAGCTTCTTCTAACATTTGCTTCGAAGGAATGTCTAAATGATTCGTCGGTTCATCTAGTAATAAAACATTCGCAGGTGTTACCATGAACTTAGCCAAAGCCAATCTCGCTTTTTCGCCTCCAGATAAATATTCCACAGGTCTGTCGTGATAAGAAGTATTGAAAGCCATGCGACCCAAGAGCGCTTTAAGCTGATTAATATTTTCATCCGGTGCAGCTCTGACAAGCGTTTCCAACACACCAAGCTTGGCGTCTAAATCCTCAGCTTGATTTTGATAAAAATAATTAACTTTACAAAGCTGTCTATCACCGAAAGTTGCAACGCCGTCGTTCGGTTCTTCCGTGCCTTGCATTAAGCGCATCATGGTGGACTTACCACAACCGTTATCTCCAATCATGGCCACGCGCTCACTTCTATCAATTTGCAAGCTTACGTTTTGGAACAAAGTCTTTTCATCGTACCCGTGAGTTAAGTTGCGAACTTGAACGACGGTTTGGGAAGATCTTGGAGCGTCTGGAAACCGAAATCGTCTCGATTTTTCCTCCCAAGGTTTCGCAATGGATTCTTCGAGAAGTTTATCGAGCGTTTTTTGAGCAGCTGTTGCGCGACCGCTTTGACCACCTCCAGCGAGGCGAGATATTAATTCGCGTTGTCTAGTAACTTCTTTTTGCCATTTTTCCCACGCGACGTACAATTGCGTCGCTTTCGTCTCCTTCTCGCGACGGTAATCGCTATAGTTTCCCTTATACGTAGTCGCTGTTCCTCTTTCGGTTTCGACTATTTTGTTGCAAATTTGATCGAGAAACTCGCGATCGTGCGATACGACCACTAACGGCACGTCCACTTCTTTTAAATACGATTCGAGCCATTGAATTGTGTTTAAATCGATATGATTTGTCGGTTCATCCAATAATAAAAGTCCAGGTTCTTGCAATAAAATTTTCCCAATCGTTATTCGCATTTTCCAGCCCCCGGAAAACGAAGATACGACTCTATCGTTATCTTCTGGGACGAATCCGAGTTCGGGCATAATTTTATCAATCGCGCGATCCATGTTGAACAAATCCATTCTATCCGCCTGTCTTTGCAACTCGTTCAACTTATCGACTAAGAGAGACATTAGTTCAGGAGTTGGATTATTTTCCAAAGCTTTTTGAACGCGTTCGAGATTCTTTAGAACGACCGATTCGTCCCCAAACGAGGCTAAAAATTCTTGCCTAACGGTATTTTTCTCATCGACCTCGAATTCTTGAGTCAAATACCCAATCTTGACTTGATTCGCCAACATAACTTCGCCCTCATCTTGCTCTATTTCGCCCATGATTATCTTCAATTGAGTCGTTTTACCAGCTCCGTTCCATCCGACTAGGCCAACACGTTCACCTTTTTTACAGTCCCACGTGACGTCGTTAAGGACTTGTTGGTTCGTGAACGTTTTTTTCAATCCTTCGACTCGAACGCCAGTGGTGACTGATCCGCTCGTTCTTTTCTGATTTCTCTTTTCTTGTTTCTTGAATACATCTCTTAAATTTTCAGGTATTATATTTTCTTCTTTATTTTCTTCTTTTGCTTTTGTTTCTTCTAGTTCTACTTTGGCGGCAGCGGCGTTGGTAGTTTTATTATCAACAAGAAGCGCTGCTTTTTTCTCTTTTTCATCGACAACTACGACTGCTGCGTTTTTGGCAGCAGCAGCTGCCTTTGCTGCCTTTTCTTCCTCTTCTTTCTGTTTAGTAGTAGCTTCTAATGATGATAATAAATCAGCTTTAGCTTTAATAGCCATTTCACGCGCCTCTTGTTGTGCGAGCTCGTATTCTCTTTTTTTCTCGAGCAATATCTGTTGCTTCTTCTCTTGTGCCAAACGTTTCTTCTTCGCGAATTCATCTTCTTCTGATAATACTTCCGATTTACTTTTCATTACTACTTCTACTTCCTTTTCTTCTTCTCGTCCTTCTTCGATATTATTATTATTATTATTAACTTCATCGTTATCGACTTTTTCATCTTCTTCTTTTTCTTCCTTCGCTCCTCGTTTAGTATTATTATTATTATTATTATTATCATTGACCGCAGGTTGAGATTGTTGAACGATATTAGGAGTAGTAGTAGTAGTAGTAGCAGTATATGTAGTAGTAACAACAGAAGAAGAAGCCGAACTGGGTTTCTTCTTATTCTTCTTCAGTTTCCCAGCTGGCACGAACTCTGCTACTTCGCTCTCCCAAGCAAATTTGACCGCCTGTTGTTGTTGTTGCTGTTGTTGAGCCGCCGCTTTATTAGGTTTGGTAACTTGCGCGGCAGCAGCAGTACTAGGAGTAGCAGTACTGTTATTATTATTATTATTATTAACAGTACTTTGTGGTTTCTTCTTATTCTTCTTCGCTTTCCCGGCTGGCACGAAATCATCATCATCATCATCATCTATTTCCCACGACGTCTGCTGCTGCTGCGCAGTCGTTACCTCTTCCCTCTGTTCCATCGCGTCGTCATCAAAATTATCTGCATACGAAGAATTCAGAGAAGTAGTACTCACACTGTTCACGTCATTATTGTTTCTAAAAAATCCTCTTTTGCTGTTAACAATCGCGCTGGCAATCGACTCCTCCTTCTTATTCTTCTTCGTCCTCTTCTTCGTATTATTATTATTGTTTTGACTGCGATGAGTCGTTTGCAACGCGTGAGTAGCAGTAGAGCGAAACATTATTGGATTTTTGATTATTCCTATTATTATTTTATACGATAGATGACGATTAATGATAATGACGACGACGAATGACGACGAATGACGACGAATGACGACGAATGTGCTGCTGGATTGAAAATCCAGCTTTTTTCCTGCCGCCTGATGCCTGCTGCTGTGCTTTTTTTTCTCAAAAAATAAAAGATGCATCAGTAAACTGCTGGACGGTTAAACCTACTGGCCAGGATTGGATATACCAATCGCGAGATAATAAGAATGAACTCCTCATCGAATCAACATTCGCAATCATTCAGCGATCTAGAGCTCGTAAGCGACCGAATAATCTTCAAACTGAAGCGAGACCTTTTTCCAACGTTGTCGTCGAACTCCTCAAAGAATGATATTAATAACAATCGAAATAATAATAAGGAAATAATTCTCTCAGAACTAACGAAAATTCAAATGGAAATCGATGATGAACGATTTCCGATATCTTTAAAGTTGAAGATTGCGAAATCTTTAATCGAGCGCGTCGTGTGTGACCCACAAGGAGGAGGAGAACAAAACGTATCTCTTTTCTCGTCATCATCATCGATGGCAGAGCAGAGACATTTTGGGTATACGATTATACAAAAAGCAATGGTAAAACCTTCAAATTTTCAGGATGAGAAAGATAAAGAAGAATTAATGGCGATAATTCAGAGAGAGCTCGAGTTAAGCGCTAGAAGTGGATATCAAGAGCCTTGGCCCGTGAAAAGTAAGGTTGCGCAAATCACCGCAGAGTTCATAAAACGAGAAGGTTCTTTAGTATGGATCGAATTCGCTAAAGCGATTAGAAGAATGTTGAAATCAGAATGTGCGTTTGAACAAGAACTTGCTGCTATTATCACGAGGTATGTTGCAGAGGATGTTGCTTTGCATAGCGAGGAAGTTTTCGCTGATAAAGTTCGCGATTTACTATCCGGAATGACGTCGACGATTGACGAAATCACGCGAGCACTCTTTGAAGCTTTGGAACGAAATTTTAGAGTAGAGAATATGTTTTTCGAACAAAATTATAATCAACAAATGGCTAGACAGCATTCGAATGCAACGATTGCTATTTTAGAAACTGTTTCTGTGTACGCTGAATGGGCACCGTTAGTGCCGTTCGTTCGAAGCGGCTTAGTCGATTCTTGCGCGGCTTTATTGGTACGTTCTCGTGTTGCTCTTATTTAATTTATTTTTCTTTGTGTGGCCGATGAAGATATCTTTAATGGATCAACCATCTGAACATCCACCGTGACGATAATAAAACATTATATATTCAAATCTGAGGCTTTTTTGTTGCTTTCATTTACACTCTTGCACTTCGCGTTCTCTCTTTCTTTGAAGACACTACACATATAATATACTAACAAGTATTATGCCAATAGATTAATGAAAAGTACAGGAATTTAGCTGGAAATGTTATAAAGCTCTTTTTAAGTAGAAAATCTTTGCCCGAAGATGTTCCCGAAGAAGATAGACGGATATTTTCTCTTGCAGTCTCTACATGCGTGCGTTCTGTCACCGTCTCTTTAGATTTAGTTTTGAATCAACAATATTCAGTTGAAAATTCTGATATATTTGAACAATTTTCAGAATTAGCTTGCCAAGCAGGAGCTGTTCAAGTTCTTACGTCTTTATTTAATGAACATGAACGTGTAGCTCTCCTCGAACGCTTGGCCGCTTTAGTGCGCATTCCAAACCTGAAATCACTCGAAATGATACTTGGAACATGGGCATCGTTATTAAGAGCAAATGGAGCAGTAATACCATCGTCTTTAAAAAAATTTCAATTGAAAGATAAAATAGAAAAAGATGCGATCTCTTTAAAAATGCTCCCCAACGGTGCCGTGGCTGCCTTGCTTGATTATTGTATGGTATGGTTACGCAACGGAGGCGGGCTCGCTAGCGGAATGGACCCCAAAAATGCAAGTTTACAGGCTGAGCGAGATCAGTGGGAGGAATGCTTCGAGACTTTCGAAGAGATGAAAACCCAATGGGTTGTAGTTCGTGCAAAGATTATGGAGGTTGTGAAGTTGTGTTCAAACTTGGAACCAGAAATTGCTGCAGAAAAACTTTTGGATAACATAAACGGGGCTTTTTCATGGTTACAAAGTCTAGAAGAGAGTAGCACTAGTGATGAGGCCAGAGCGTGCATCTTAGAAGGAGTGCAATCATATACAGAATGTGTCATGCTTGTACTTCCTATTGAAAATATAGGAGCTCATGATACCGTCATAGAAATTGAAAAATTGATAATGATGACGATGGGAATGATGCATGGACTCCAAAGTTTAGCTCAACACGCTAAAATTTTAGAGTCTTTTAGCCGAATCGGTATTGTGCGTCCTAATTTAGTGCCATTGATTATTAAGCACTTATTCGAAATGCTTAATGCTATCGCTACTGACGATGTAGGAGCTCATCCTGCGAGAGGAAAGGCTCGGGGACTTAAGCTCTCACAGATTGTTCGACAGAAGATATGTTCGGCAATGTTGAATATTTGCACAACTATTCCAGAGGTACGTGTTGATACATATACATAATATTGTTATAATTTTTTTTCGTCGGTTTGTTTTTCTCTCTTTTCAAATTTTCGGATTCTACTATTATTTCGTTCTCTTAAAACTTTGGTAAAGAGTTTCAACTTCGCCAAAGCTATGCAAGGACGATAGATTAAAATCGGCTTTTAGATTTTACAAAATTCTTTTCTCACCGAAATGGTTGGAGAAAACGATAATTTCTAAGTGCTACAAAAAAAAATATGTGAGTTGTTGTGTGTGTTGCTTACCGTATAATAAAACCCTTAAATAACATTGATTGACATTATTAATATTTGATATTTTTCTTCTTTCTTATCCAAAATTCAGGCACTCAATCCTCATCTCGAACCTCTCGCAGAACAGATCGAAAGTCTTCGTGCTAAAGGTGCTCTGACAGGTTCTGAACGTGGGACGCTCGCGGAAGCTCTTCTAGCAGTTGCAACTCCAAGTGGACCAGTTCGAATTCGACAAGTAGTTGATTGGCTCTTGAGCCCTGTCAAAAACCGGTGGTTTTCTCCAGAAAGCCTTTCAGCTTTACCGACTGTCTCAAATTTGTTTTCTCCGGAAACATTTGTATCCGGTCCAATCGATACGCTGTCTAATTTACACTGGGATATTTTTCATGACGTTCAATTGCTAGAGCGCTGCTATCGGAGAAGTGCAGATGCGTACTCGCAATTGGATGTAGTAGAAAATAAAGAAATTTCGTCACAAGAATGTCTTATTTCAGATCATTGCGAATGGTCGCTATTACTTTCAACTGAATTGCAAAAATCAGTCCGCTCAATATTCACTCCAGCTTTTTCTGAAAAAATGAGGAGCGTTGGATTATCACAATCTTTAGATCCTTCGTGGGAGGAATTGACTGCGGGATTAAAACCTGGAATGCTGAAAGAATTCGCCATAAACGAGGCTGAAAATCAAAACCTCAACGCTCCAAAAATTGTATCCGTGCGCGATTGGTTAAATGTAATTCGAGATGCCAGTTTAAACATAGTAAATTTACTTTTTGTGCACGCAGCTCAACAGACATATCCAAACACTTCCATAGCTGAAAAGATGGAAAATATGATAGCAAGTGATTTAGAATATCAGCGCGATGATCAGGTTCGGACGATGACTTTATTATTTATTAGACCGGTCCTCTCCAGATGCCCTCTACAATTTCGGCAGATTTGGTTTCGAGCCCTGGTTGCTCCAATTCTTTCTGATTTATGTCGACGAGTTGATCGAGGATGGTCCAGTAAGCATAACGAAATAATAGATTTCCAGTTATTAGCGATGAAGAAAAATCAATCTTCAACAACAAACGATGATTCTGAAGCCAGTACCAGACTTACCACCGCGGTGATTGAATCTTTTAGTGAGCGCACTTTGCGAGAAATTTCCCGAGAATTGGGATCAATCTTAGAACTGATAGTTGCTCCCGATGGTACTCTTGGACGTAAAACAAAATGTGGCGCAATCACTCGTCCTGCTGGCGCAGTATCTTCAAAAACTATACTACTACAAGGTACTAGTAGTCCTAGTTCCGAAAAAGATGCGATTGCTGGAGGAAAACACCTTATCGATTGGATGTGTTCGCAAAGTAATGTCTCTACTGCACAGCAGGCGATTCAAGCTGCCACACATGCGCTTAGAATTGATGATTTGGAATGCGTTAGTAAGGCTATATTGTTCTGCAGAGGTCTTTGCGCTGCAGCATCGGTATCAGATCAGCGCATTGGATCTGGTTTGGCTGAATCATGCGGTGGAGAGATTTTATTAGCGGCGGTCACAGCCTTGGCAAAGTCTACTAATTCATCACTTCAACCCGATTTATTGGGTTTAATTTATGAATTCTTGAGCAAACACGCTAGAACTTCAAAGTCTGTTACTCATGCTATGCTTTGTATCCCGGGCATTACAGGAGCTTCGCTTCAGAATACACTCGACGAAATGTCGAAATGTTCAAATAGTTATAAAAAGGCTATCTTACACGTCAAGACTTTGTTTGTTAATTTAGAGGGAGGAAAATCAATACTTCAAAATAATTTTGCTTCCAAAGATGGAAAAAGTGCAATACAAGTTCCAACACCGAATAAAAGAAGAAGAACTTCTACTAATACATCGGAAGAGGCGATTAAATATGAATTAGATATGAATTAGCTACTTACGTAGTACTTGTACTGTTTTATCACACCACTAAAAAAGCTAATATTATGTTAAAATGCTCTTAAAGTTGTTTCTCTACTTCTTAGAATTAGTTTTGCGTACTCCTTTCGAACCTCATCCATTCCCTCCTCGTGAGACTTTTTTCGTCTTTTGTGAGGAAACGTCATCCGAGGTTTGAGAGAGCAGGCCAACTGGATTAAATATTACACTTTTCGACCTCGCCGCGCCTACTTCTGCTTAAGTTGGCTTGGGCGGGTTACCGTAACGTTGAGAAAGACTTTGTTCACTTTGCGTGCCCTCTTGTTGGTCAAAGTTTATACGCTTTTTCGCTTTTGTACTTCGAATTTTGGCGTGGAAATTTAGCATTCTTCTTGTTCTTGCAGTTTGGACATTTATAACAACGTTTCTCGTTCTTGTTTGGTAAGATCGTTGTTACCTTCGACGGTGTCTTTTTTATCTCCGGGATCAACTTCTTTTTTATACTCGAGATATCGTCTTTCGTCGTCATTTTCGCCATCTTTTTTGCCGGCATCTTCTTATTAGCAGGTTTTGAACCTTCTTTCTCCGGGTTACTGTGCTTCCTCTTTTTCATAGGGTACGTACTGGTACAATAAAATCAATCAATCTTGCCACCAAGGAACATTTCCTTGGTTTAGCTGAGCCCCTAGCCTCAAGTCGTAGACAATATTTCTTTTACGAGGTCTTAACGACGATTTTATAGTACCTTTCAAAACATCTTTAACATCACAGCTTTGAAACCAAGCGTGTTGAAAATATTTTTCCATCGAGTCACTTCCACCCGCGCCTAGTCGATCGAGTTCGCTACATTTTAGTAAGCGATGCACGATGTCAATTGTATCATCATCAAACCACTCTGGACACCATACGCCTCCGTTTTCCGAATCATTCACAACTGCTTCATAGAGCTCTTGGTTCCCATGCACATTCGCATACGGAGTCGCACCCGAGCATAGCTCATAAATTAATATTCCTAACGACCATAAGTCAGCCTCAAATCTACAGCCTTTCCGCGCTAAAACTTCAGGTGACATGTATTGCGAAGTCCCACAAAAAGAATACGCTCTATCATCTACATTAAAAAGCTGTTTAGCCATGCCAAAATCGCCCAAGCACGCATCTCCATTCGCTCTGAGTAAAATATTTTCAGGTTTCAGATCTCTATATACGTATTGTTTCATGTGAAGATACGCAATAGCTGCAGAAATTTGAGAAATATAAACTTTTGCATCTTGCAAGCTAGGTAAGCCGTGATACACTAAACATTGAAATAAATCTCCACATGGAGCGTATTCGGTGAGGAGATAATACGCGTGCGGATCAGAGTAAGAGTGAAACAAATTCGAAATGAACGGCCCGTTTGAAACTTCAAGATGAGAGAGACGTTCGCTTGATGCATGTTTCTCCTCGCCAATTTGTGCGAGCTTAGATTTCTGCATCACTTTGAACGCAACTAACTGTTTTGTGTCATTTAATCTCGCTAAATATACCGTTCCACATAAACCTTTTCCTAATTCTCGCAATATTTGAAAATCTTTCGGCCAGTCCGCGTGCTTATTGACTATAATATCTCTTAAAGTATCCTCGTATTCAGCCTCTTTATAATCACCGGAAAGTCCAGCGGCTGAGACTAAATTGGCGTCGGATATAATGCGAGAAGCTACGTCGTCGTCGTTTTCGTTTTCTTTCTTTTTTGTTGATGATATACGGAGCGCTTGCATCATTGAATGCTCTGCTGCTGCTGCGTCTTTTGTTGTACTTTTAGCATCGTTGGAAGTCGTCGTAGTCGCAGCAGTCTCCAAATCGAGCATGGACATGTGACTTCTAATGACCGTTTTCGTTAATAACCTGTTTACAGGATTATATAAGTTTCTGCCTAGTTTTTTTTCATCATCGTCGCCGTAGTTTTCGTCTATTGCTTTCATTAATTCGCGATTATTCATTTTATTCGTATCAATCATTGAAGCCACTCTTTTTAATTGTGGTTTGAAAATTTTATCTTGCGATAAAGAATCGTCGTCGTCGTCGTACGTTTTATTATTATTATCTGTTTTGTTTTTAATATCTCCTCCTCCTCCTCCTCCTCGTTGTCGTTGTTGTTGTTGTTGTTGTTGTTGTTGTTGTTCTTTATTTTCGTTATATTCATCGTCAACTTCATTAATGTTTATGCTCGCGACTAAGTTCGATAAAGACGACGATTTTCGAAGACGAGACATAAATTAATTACGTACAAGGTACTAGTGCGTAGTACCACGGTACGTAGTTTTTTTGTATATTTATCTTTTGCAATGCTCTACATGCAAAGCCTCTTTGTGATAGGGATGGGGAATTCAGCTCCGGAGTTTTGGGTTTTTTTTGGCCAACTCCGGAGTTTTCACGTACGTTTTTTTTCACACTATAACATACAAAAAAAACTAATATAAAGTTACCTGGTAAGATACAGTGTACAAGTACTTTTAAAGTTGTTTCTGTACCGCAGTACCGGTATATCTTCTTTGTGTTATTTTTATATCAAGTGTATGTTTTTCAATTTATTAATAACAAAAGCGATTATTAGTTTTGCTTACTCGCGACGCAAGATTTGAACCCGACCTCTAACTCATCACGATTAAGATTACGTCCAATAAAAACGATCCTGTTCATTCTTCTTTCGGTAGTTTGCCAATCGACTGAAGAAGGGCCGAAATTAATTTGCTCATGCACGCCTTGGAAGATGAATTTTTTATCGCCCTGCCCGGCAAAGCAAAACACGCCCTTCGAGCGATACATGTTCTTCGCGTTTGCCTGTAATAAGTTCATCATGAATTCGTTCACTGCATCAAAGTCTAATTCTCCTTCACATTCGATACCGACTGAACCTACGCCTGAGAGATCGTGCCTCTGTCGTTTATTCTCGTCCAAGAAAGAAGGGTCGTGTTCTAACGTCTTCTCGATCGAGAACGAGCTAACGCCTAGGACTTTTTTCAAATCGATATTACTATTTTTTGTCCTTATGACATCCGCGGAAGCATTAATCGATCTTAAGACATTGGTCGTCTTTATTAAGTACTCTTCGTCGACCAAATCTATTTTATTCAAAAGTATGCGATCCGCGAATGCGACTTGTTGCACGGCTTCGTTCACGCAGCCTTCTTCTTTCACTTCTTCCAAGTGCATTTGAACGTGCTTCGCATCGACTAAGCATAAAATTGAATCGAGCTGATAGTGATCTGCTATTTCTGGGTTTATGAAAAATGTAAACGCTACTGGCGCTGGATCGGCTAATCCAGTAGTTTCAATAATCACGCAATCGAACTTCTTTGCTCGATCTTTCAAAGTCAGTAAAGCTCTGACTAAATCCCCTCTAACTGTGCAGCAGACACAACCATTATCCATGGAAATTATATCCTCTTTTTCTTTAATGTTCTCCGAAACTAACTGCTCGTCTATTGATACAGCCCCGAACTCGTTCTCGATCACGGCTATTTTCAAACCATGTTCGTTCCCTCTTAAGATATTGTTCACTAAAGTGGTCTTACCGGAGCCAAGGAAACCGGTTATGATCGTGACTGGAATTTTATTTATTACTGTTTTAGTTTTAGCTTCAATCAAATCTTCATTGTCAGTAGAGGACATTTCTTCGTTGTTTTTATTATTTTTATTGTTGTGTGACATGTTCGTTGTCAATTATGGTATGACAGTATGATAAGAGTGCTTCTTTACTGGTACTAGAAAAACGTACCGTACGTACTGTATTTTAGGGATGGGGAATTCCAGCTCCAGAGCTGCAGCTCCGGAGCTGCAGCTCCGGAGTTTTGGTTTTTTTTTGGCCAACTCCGGAGTTTTCACTTAAGTGCGGCGCGGAGCGCCGCGAAATTTTTTTTCTATTAAGTTATAATGCGTTCAAATGCGTTCGGAATCAATATATATGCGTTTATTTGTTGCTTTTAAGTGTATAATTGTTAAAACATAATCATTTCGATCGATGTTACTTCGCGAGCGTAGCGAGCGCGAAAATTTTTACGTATAAAAGAGTAAAAAGCTAAAATTAGTACTGGGAAACCCTAAACCCTAACTCCGGAGCTGCAGCTCCGGAGTTATGGAGTTTTTTGGGATAACTCCGGAGTTGCGACATCCCTATATACTGTATTTGCCTTATATACATACGCTCATACTCATACGGTATATCATACTCCTAAAAAAAGAAGGGTCCATCCAAGAAAAAAAAAGTAAAAAACAAAGACAAAAGAACAACAAAATAACAAAAAACTACTGTACTAGTACAAAAAAAAAGTTATATAAAACAGCACGCTTGGCATGCAGCATCAGGAACAACAACAGAACCCCATGCGTTATGCTAGAACGATCTTACATTCTTCATAACAAAATCGAACGTACCACACTCGCTTGAAATAAAAGAAAACAACCAGAGTGCCTCAAATATCGTCGAGAATATGCACGTTAACTTTGCGAATATTGCGATTGGAGAACCGGCCGAGTTGTAGAAGTTAGTCACTGATTGAATTACGAGAGAGGTTTTGGGTTCATGAGCTATCTTCGATATCTACTTTGGAATTAGCATGGGAAGGATATCCATGGGGTACGAGGGTAGGTTTACCAGACGGAGAGGAATATACGATGAACCAGGAAGTTTTCTGCGCTCGAGACGCTGCAACAAACGATCTCAAATTACTCCAATGGGTTCGAGAAGAGAAAGAGTGTGATTGGCATTGTATGACGAGTAATATGGCAGCAGGCCATGGTAAGGGTTTTAGGGTTTAGGGTTTAGGGTTTATTAAAGTACTGCGTCGAGAACGGATGTGAGGTAGAAGCACTTGGGCATATGCCGCCGAAAACGGCAACCTCGACAATCTCATTTATCACGCTCGAAGAACTGTTTATGGAATTCGTGGGTTTGTGAAGTCGCTCATGGACACTCTATGGCTCGCATTATAGACAACAACCACATCGATATACTTACATTTGCAGTTCTACATAATTGTCCAGATTTCGTTTTGGTCTACTGAAGGTGTCACGCAATAAGGGCGCTAATGATTGCATGACGTACTTACCCCAAATGCGTCGCAGCTGAGAGGTAAAAAAACCCTTTCGAGGGATTTCTCGCCACCGACTCAAGCGCATAGGCAAGGGTTTGACAGTGTGTGAGGGTTTGACAGTAAGGCATAGACAAGCCACTTTGTCTATACGCTTGAGTCGGTGGCGAGAAATCCCTCGAAAGGGTTTTTTTACCTCTCAGCTGCGAGGGCATTTGGGGTAAGTACGTCATGATGCAAGCGACGCGTGTGAGATCATGGTAGCTGGTATGATCGTTGGAAGTGGGCCGTATATCCGCAGGCGGTTAAGTTGAAGGGAAAAGATAACGCGCGTTTGGAAGCGATACGTTGGTATGCAGTGGATCCTCACAACGGCCCCACTTGGTCCGCACGACTTAGTTAGTGTTGTTGGCACGCCGCGGCATGTTTCTCCAACAACACTAACTAAAGATTATTACTAGAAGTGTGAGGTTGATGTGTTTGAGAGTGAGAATTCTGTTAAAGAACAAACCATAACGAAGACGAAACACTGATGGAAACGGCAGATGTTCAAACCGTTGAGGTTGAAAGTTGTAATTTGTACGCACTAATATACAACGACACACACGCGCGCGCTTACTTATGCTCACTAATAACACCACAAAATTATAAGTTTATGAATCATAACCATTCGTTTTTCACGAAACATACTATTAATGATTCGATATCTCGTGCAGATTAGTCATACACTACATATAAAGATACATATAAAAAACACCACAAATTACTGACTGACTGACGAGACTTTGCCAAAGACAAATTACTGGCGAGACCTTGCCAAAAACCTTATTCTCTTATTATATAGTATCAGTACGTACAAGTAGAGAAACAACTTGGAGAGCATTTTAACATAATATTAGCTTTTTTAGTGGTGTGATAAAAAACGTACATTTTAACATAATATTAGCTTTTTTAGTGGTGTGATAAAAAACGTACGAGTATTGTAGACAGGTAGAGGACAAAAAAAAAACAAAACAACTTTGATGTTTGACATTTGAGATAAAACATTTTTTCGCATCTTTCGAAATCTTTGAAACGCGAATTACGCACGCATAACGTACACGAAACGCAAATCTGACCAAAAAAATGAATTTCCGACGTTTCATTTCTTAGTTATGTATCGCTGATTTCACGAGCGCGTTCGAACGACATGTTTTGTCGTCGAAATGTGACGTTTTATGTTTAGGGTGTGATACCATAAACAGTACAAAACACGAGCTGACAAGGCAAAAAACACAGAAGTATACTTCTTCAACTAACTTTCACCTCAATGCAAAATGTAATATTTGTCATTATTATAAACATATACAGAAACACAAAATTCCCTTTGCTATGAATGCTGAATAAAACGCCAAGAAATAAATTTATTGACGACGAAGTTTACTGCTCTGATGATGATCGTTCCAAGTCGGGAGAGCAGTATACTGATTCGTACGAAGAGAACGACGATTTCAATAACGACATTATGACTGAAGGAGAAGAGAATGAAATTTACGACGTTCACGTCTACGGTAATAGCGATCAATATTGCGATGAAGAAGTTGGAAACGACGATGATGCTTTGGGTTTTTCAGAGATTTCAATGAATGGTATGGTAGTATTCTTAACAAACGGGATTTAGGTGGTGTATTCAAGTATGGCACTAAAGTGCGAAGAAAAAAAAGCGCACACACACCTCTCTGAAAGGAAACGAAACTAAGGCAAGGCATGCATGTATCGTATCAAACGCACGCACACACACACTTCTAAGATAAACTAAAGCACGCGGCACGTATATGTATTATTTACGTCCTTATGAAAGGTCTGCTTTCATCTTCTCGCAAATAAGCAAATAAGGAAAAAGCTATACGCATAACTACTACTGTTTCTATTTGGGTTCTAACTTACCGTGATGACTACTACAGATTATAGACGATTCTCAATCAATCAATCGACTACTTTAGAACTTGAATTTAATTTCATTTGATAGAGATAACGTCGATAAGTACGGGATTTACGAGTGTGTGTAAGAGACATGGAAGACTTGCGAGACGACGACGACCGAACCTTTTAAAGAGGCAAAAGATTTACAGTGTGAGGGCGAATCAATTGACAACGTCTGTAATTTTAAGATACATGTAGCGAAGATTAAATAAAGTGTTGGTTGAAAAAGCCGAAGATACACTCGATGTATGACAGCGAATGTGGACGATTAGAGAGGCAAGGATGATTTCATAAAATATGAATCAAGCTCGGTAGCACGCATTTCACAAACACAACATGCTCTTGAAAGATTTAATGGACTAAAAAACCACCTCTAATCAAAACAATTTGTACTATAAAACCTGAACGCGACCACGTTAATTAATTTTTACTGTTTTGGCGACAGACATTATACTGCTGTTTGGAAAAAAAAGCTTGCAAAAGCGCTCGGACTCTCGTGTTGCGTTGCCCCCGCCCCCTATGTGAGACTTTGCAAAAAAGACTTATTATGTAAAAGAGTAATAAAAAGCTTAAAATTAATAGCCGAAACCCTAAACCCCTTCTCCGGAGAAGCTTCTCTGGAGAAATGGAGTTTTTCGGGTTTTCTCCGGAGAAGCCCACCCCTTTAGACAGAAAGAGTGTTGAACACATAGCGCCTCGAGGCGACTGGTTAGTTTGCGTCCGGTTTTCTTCTGATATCCGACGTAAAGTTATCAAAGGAGTGCAAGAATAATCATCTTTACATATCACACTTCCTCGCGTTGAAAAACCACCCAATAAATGGGTGGAAAAACACGAAGAAAAGGATGATGGAGGCTGGAATTTCGCACCGTTTAGGGTATCATCAACGTACATCAGAAACTATAGAAGGAGACATCCGTTTGCTATGAAACCAATCGCAAACGAAAGAAGATGGAATTTCAGTGGGGATAGTGGTTTTAAATTCTTTTTAATATCAAAAGAAGTAGCTCGCGAAAAACATATGCAAATTTAATACCGCTCTTTATCGTAAAATTCTATGGGGTTTTCGGAACTTTTGTTCCCTATACCCGATACTTTCTCTTCAACAATCAGCTCCAACTCATCTAATTCCGGTAAATATGCTTCAGGTGGTATCTCCTGCATCTGTACACTGGGAGCTATCCTTAATTGACTAAGATTTTCAAGAACACATCTTTTAATATCTTGGAGATACGTTCGTGAATTCAAATTCTCGATAGGACTTTTCTGTTGAACTTTTAATTTGTATGAAGCATCTGAATAGTACTCGTAGTAAAATTCGTGCTCAGGGATATTCTCATCTAAAATTTTTCCGAGTAGAGTTGCAGTTTCATTCGCCCAACAACGTGCTACGTTCGATTTAATGTACCCTCCTCCACCCAGAACTAGTAATGGAACATTAAAGGATTTCATGAAAGCTACACAAGAGGCATGACCCTCAAGCGTTAAATTGAAACAACCTAAACGGTCAGCAGCGAGCGAATCTGCACCGCATTGTAAGATGATGGCACCAGGTTGATACATCTCCATAACTTTTTGCATTGTAGTATTAAAGATATCGACGAAATTATGATCATCCATGCCATCATGAAGCGGGACATTTACAGAATAATATTTACCATCATTCAAACCAATATCACCTATATCTCCTGTCCCAGGAAAAAATAGATCGCCAAATTTATGAAAACTAACCGTCATGACTCTATCAGTCAAATAAAAAGCCTCTTCAACGCCATCCCCATGGTGTATATCTATATCTATATACACTACCCTCGCATGATATTTTAAGAGCTCAAGAGTAGCAAGAACAATATCATTTATGTAACAAAATCCAGAAGCTTCAGACTTCTTCGCATGATGAAGACCACCTGACCAATTAATTGCAATGTCCGAAATCCCATGATTAATACGGACTGCACCGTCTATAGAACCTCCTGTGTAAATTTTGCAAAAATCAAAAAGGCCATCAAAAATGGGACAATCTTCTCCAAGATTAAACTTTTGCATTTGCTGTAGATGTTCGTGTTGAGTGTTCGGAGTTATTTTGGATAAAAAATTGACATAGTCCTCAGCATGAAATTGTGTGAGTTCGCTTGCACTGGATTTCCTTGGTCGAAAAACTTCAAGACTCTCGTGCAATCGGTAGGAAAGCACGAGACTGTGTGTCATACTTAACCTGTGTGGTTTCATCGGATGATTTGGAGCGTAGTAACTAGTGCCGACATCGGAATCATAATAATATGATATTCTTCTCTTACTAGAAGGCATATTTCGCTCGTTTTTGGTACTTGTTTTTGGTACAAGTACTTCTTACGTAAACGGTAAAAACTATATTTTGGAAGGTTGGAACCAGTGCTGCGTGCTGTCAAGAGCTTTTTTTCCCTTATTTATATTTTTATCAATCGCGCACAGAATTACGTTAGTATTAAGGCCGATAAGATAAATGTGTGAGTCCCTGGATTGTTCCCTATAACAGTAACAGTATAAGGAACAGAATTTTTGGAATTTAAAAAAATTATAAAACACGAGAATACACTGAAAACCCTAAACCCTTTTATTGAGAAGGAGCGAAAACAGACAAATATAGGGCAAAAAATATGCAAATAGTAACGCCATCAAAAACATGTCTTTCTATGCGAATAATCCAACGATCGATCGATTTCTTAAGACAAAATAGCAAGTATGTCTAAGTTATGTAAAAAAAATTAACATTAAAGCGGTGAATACTAACCTTTGAGGAGTCGTTTAGAAGGCGTTTAGTAGGCGTTTAGTAGTTTTTAGACCTTTGACGACTCCTCAAAGGTTAGTATTCATCGCTTTAATGTCTATTTTTTTTACATAAATCAGACATACTTGCTATTTTGTCGTATGAAATCGATCGATCGTTGGATTATTCGCATAGAAAGACATGTTTTTGATGGCGTTACTATTTGCATATTTTTGCTTTATATTTGTCTGGTTTTCGCTCCTTCTCAATAAAAGGGTTTAGGGTTTTCGCCCTATTTTTATTTTTCTGAAACCCCAACTTTTTGAAATTTCTGTCAAATATATCTGACATAACATAGACTGATGATGCATGCTGATGGTAGACAGGCGACAGCAGGAGGGAGAAAAGAAATATATATTTTTTTATTTTTTTTCCCCCGGATTTCTAATGGGCCGATAAAGGGTCCAGCAGGAGGGGATATCCCCTGGATTTGAAAGTCCAGCTTTTTTCCTGCTTTTTTTTGGGGAGTTTTTTTTCGCAATCGCTTATTTCTCCGGCGGAGAAGAAATTCCCCACCCCTACTATAGCTGGATTTTCAATCAGGGGTTACCTGCAACACCTTCTGCGCCATACTTCTTCTCTCGCCGGTGGCCTCGAGTCGACTTCAACAAAAACGATTTTTCTTCACGCGGCGGTGCTTTTTCAAAAGTGTATCTTTTGATATCAAAGCCTCTGTAATATATATTAGAATAAGAGATAGATTAAGCTTATTAAAATATGGACAACACAGTGCCAGGTTCAAATTCTTTATATAACCCATCTATAGGTCTTGGAGATTTGGTAAGCGATCATGTGAACTCTTTCAATAATTTTCTTGAGTCGGGCCTACATGATATTAGCAAAGAATTGAAGCGCACGCATATGCAGTTTGTAAATAAAGACAATAACAGACCGTCAGTAGATATGTCTTCTTTACAAATATGGTTCCAGGACATCCACTTAGAAAAACCAGAGAAAAATAGAGATACTTATTGCCAAGGTAAACGCTACGAAACGAAAATTTTTCCGCGTGAATGCAGAGAAGCTGGAGAAACTTATGGAGGTAATCTTATGGTTACAGTCTGTCACAAGGTATTAGATTTGGGTATTGCTCACGTGCATAAAAACAAAATCAGACTATGTAGTTTCCCTGTTATGGTTGCCAGTCGTGCTTGTAACTTGAACTCGTTAAGTAAAGACGGACTCATTAGCAAAGGAGAAGAGGAAACTGAATCTGGAGGATATTTTATTGTTAATGGAATTGAACGAATCATTAGATTACTTATCCAACAGCGTAGACATTATGTGCTAGGTTTAGTCCGAAATTCTTTTATGAAAAGAGGAGCATTATTTAGCAAATTTGCCACTTCGATACGATGTGTAAATGATGCAGAAATATCGAGTTATATAAGATTACATTACATGACTTCTGGAAGCGTAAACTTAGGTCTTGCTATAGAGCGTCAAGAATTTTATGTACCTATAGGGATAATTATTCGAGCCACAACAGACTCGTCCGATGCGGAAATTTTCTTGCAATCTGCACATGAAACGAACTTAGAAAATCACCTTATGAAAGATTGTATTTGTCAATGTCTCAGGGAAGCAACCGATGCGGGTATTTTAACTCGCATAGAAGCTCTTCGTCACCTTGGGAAATATTTTCGAAACGTTTTACTCGGGCAAGGATTTGTAAACGATGTTGAAATAGGAGAGATTTTCATATCAAATTATATTTTCACACATTTGAAAAGAAACAGGGAAAAATCAAATCTTTTATTTTTTATGTTGCAGAAATTAATGGCTCTGGTGCAAGGACTGTGTAAGCCAGATAACCCTGATACACTAGCACACCAAGAAATTTTATTACCAGGTTCATTACTTCAAAGCATACTATACGAAAAACTAGAAAATTTGCTCGAGCAGATTCGTTTTAAATTTCAGGTTCTTTTTGATGCACCTTCATCAGAAAATGTGAGTAATATTAAGAAAATTCTAGAACCTGGTTACATACAAAAAAATATTTTTCAAGTAATTCAGAAATTTGATATTGGACGCCGCGTTGAATATTTCTTAGCAACCGGAAATTTAACGAGTAAAAGTGGTCTAGGTTTAAATCAATCAAGTGGATTTACAATCGTTGCTGATAAATTGAATTACTTACGTTTTATATCTCATTTTAGATCAGTTCATCGTGGTGCATATTTTACTGAACTTCGGACTACTACCGTGAGAAAACTTTTACCTGAGTCATGGGGCTTTCTATGCCCAATACATACTCCAGATGGTGCTCCATGCGGTCTTTTAAACCATCTCGCCAGAGATTGCAAAATTGTGATGGGCCACCAAACAACGAAATTTAAGACAAATTTGCTTCGAAATGCTATTAAAGAACTTTTAGCACTAGATTTTTGTATTAAGAGTGACTTGTATCAAGAAGATCTTGAAAATCTAGCACCAATACTACTGGACGGAAGGGTGATTGGATCGATGCACGAGAGAGATTTAAAGGCTGCCGTAAAAATCCTTCGCAGTGCTAAAATCGATAGATCTTCTTATATTCCAATAGATTTGGAGATAGCGCAAGTAAATTTTCGAAAGGGAGGTGTATATCCTGGAATCTATATGTTCTCTTCTGGATCGCGATTTATTCGTCCCGTTTTTCAGACTGAAGCTGGAAACATTGAATACGTCGGAACTCTAGAGCAGTCATTTATGTCTATTAAAACACAAGATGGAGAAATTTCCAACTGCCAATCTTTGGAATACTCTCATCAAGAAATGCGACCTGATTCATTCCTTAGTGCAGTTGCAAGTTTAACCCCTTGGTCTGATTATAACCAAAGTCCCAGAAATATGTATCAATGTCAAATGGGAAAGCAAACTATGGGGGTTCCGCTACATTCTTTCCCATTTCGTTCAGATTCAAAATTGTACAGGTTGCATACGCCACAACGTCCAATTGCGTTGACAAATACTTATGATAATTACAGTGTAGATAGTTACCCTACTGGAACAAATGCAGTAGTCGCAGTTCTATCACATACGGGTTACGATATGGAAGATGCTATGATAATGAATAAATTTTCAATGGAGCGTGGCTTAGCTCATGCTACATTGTACAAGACTGAAAGCGCTACATTGAAAAATAAAGATGATTCTTTTAGCATATTAGAACCTTTGCTTGCGGAAAAATTTGATGGATCTCCGCGACCAGGAAGCGTATTGCAGAAGGGAGATTCTCTTGTTTCAATAACGAATAGAACCACTGGATTGCTGAAAAGAACAGTGCTTAAGGGAGATGATAAAGCTATCGTGGATCGTGTCAAGCGTTCCGTCTCATCTCGGCAGAGTAGTTCAGTTGAAAAACTCAATGTGACCCTCCGCTTTAACAGAAACCCGATTATTGGAGACAAATTTAGTAGTAGACACGGCCAGAAAGGAGTCCTGAGTTACTTGTGGCCTGAAGAAGATCTGCCGTTCATCGAAAAAAGTGGCATAAGACCAGATATTTTAATAAACCCTCATGCTTTTCCTTCCCGTATGACTATTGGAATGCTTATGGAAAGTCTCGCATCAAAATCAGGTGCACTTTCAGGGGAGTTTGTTGATGCTTCACCGTTTAGGACTCTGTACGAAAAAGATTCGAGAGTATTACCGGAAAAATATTATGCGAAATTAAAAGAATTGGGGTATAATTTCACTGGAACTGAAACCATGATAAACGGATGTACAGGAAATACTTTCGAAGTTGATATATTTATTGGCCTTGTTTACTATCAACGTCTCAGGCATATGGTATCTGACAAATTTCAGGTTCGTTCTGAAGGTCCAACCAATCCTCTAACAAAACAGCCTATTAAAGGTAGAAAAATGGGAGGGGGCATTCGATTTGGGGAGATGGAAAGAGATTCACTGTTATCTCATGGCGTTGCCAACCTGATTCAAGATCGGTTACTCACATGTTCTGATAAGCAAATGTTAACTATGTGCTCTTCTTGTGGTAGCTTGATATCACATTTACAAAATTCAACGCCTAATAATGCAGATTTCTCTAATCATATTTGCTGCACATGTAAATCAGGTTCGGGAATTGAAAGTGTGTATGTGCCTTATGTTTACAAATATCTGATTTCAGAACTTGCAGCCATGAACATAAAAATATGCGCAGAGTTGCAGTAGAAAATATCTTACAGTCCCTTTCAGCGATTGGTGCGATTCAGACGCTTGGAGGTGCTGCCGAACATTGTCGAAGACTTATTAAAATTAAAAAAACCGGCTAACCATGAATCCAAGAGGTGGCCGGTCAAAGGGGCTTTTATTTTATTTCATACATAACTGAATACTGATATATACCAGTATATCCTGTTACCTCCCACCTCCTTCTTCCTCTCTCCTTCCTTCCTTCCTTTCTTTGTAACATAATTAGGCAGGCTTTGACAAATCAACAAAACGTCCGAAATTTTCCAAAAGCTAAAAATGGTAAAATTTTGTCACATTCTTCGCTCGTTCATATTCGAATACGAATCAAACATTAATATTTTGAAAAATATAGCTCTAAATGTTCGTTTTTAAGCACTACATGAATTTTCACTTTTTCAGCTCGGCAAAGCTCCGGAGTAGCGGAGTTTGTGCAACACCAGCACATCCTGGACCCTTTTTTAGCCCATCCGCTTCATCAGTATCCACTGGATTGAAAATCCAGCTTTTCCTGCTCCTTTTTTTTTTTTTTCAAATAAAAAAAATGAAGTAAACTG
>Ga0209830_10001036_pt1 | contig 25817 bp, 14 predicted proteins | sample ArcticOcean_MG_C_12_FD_187439 | JGI IMG/M metagenome (GOLD analysis project Ga0209830, IMG submission 187439) | Marine microbial communities from western Arctic Ocean - ArcticOcean_MG_CB8_130 (SPAdes) (version 2) | ecosystem: Environmental > Aquatic > Marine > Oceanic | place: Arctic Ocean...
CAGCGGCGGTGGTGGCTATGGTGGCGGCCGAGACGGTGGAAGAGATTCAGGACGCAGCAGCGGTGGCGGTGGCTACAATGGCGGCGGTCGAGACGGCGGAAGAGATTCTGGACGTAGCGGCGGTGGTGGCTATGGTGGCGGCCGAGACGGTGGAAGAGATTCAGGACGCAGCAGCGGTGGCGGTGGCGGTGGCTACAGCGGCGGTCGAGATGGTGGAAGAGATTCTGGCAATGGAGGATACCGTGGTGGTGACAGAAATTCATACCAAGGTCGTGACAGTGGCAGAGATTCTGGCCGTGGTGGAGACAGAGATTCTGGCCGTGGTGGAGACAGAGGTGGAAACCAAAATGATAGATCCAATTCCAATCAAGGTGATAGAGCACCTAAACAGGATAATAGAGAGCCTGCTAAAGCAAAACAGGATAAGCCTAGTTCCAACAAGGAATCAAGCAGTAGTGGCTATCGTGGAGAAGCAAAAGGTAGAACTTACACTCCAACACATTCTGAAAAGAAGGGATTCTTAGGTGGGAGAAGACCACTCACTCGTGATCAATTACGCAACAGACCAGAGCACACACGCGAAGGCGGTCGTGGTGGGAAAGTTGCTAGTAAGCGTAACAAGCATGCACAAAAAGATGATTGAATCAATCTCTTTGCAAGTGGATTCTAACAACTCTTGCTTGTCCCTTGTGTAGTACTGATTCATCGAGAACAGTGCTTGTAATCGCAGTATGAATAATGTTCATTTGGGGTGCTTTTTCACCAACTAATTCGCCTAATACTTCATCCAAGTCGAATAATAAATCAAGTGATTTCGGACCACCACTATGCAAAGGCATTTGGCTTGTATGATAACCTTCCATAATGAAATGGCCACCACTTTTCAGTGAATGCAACATTCTCGGCATGTGGACTTTTCTTATCTCACTGGGTGTATGAAACCATGAACAAGCGATTAGATCATACGACTGTTGTGGAAATACTCTCAAAGCTAAATCATCAACTTCATAATCGACAGTAACTGCATGTTCTTGTGCTAATAGGTGGCATTTTTGTTTGCCGACAACCGATAGGTCAAACACTTCGCTATTCCAACCAATTCTCGCAGCCCAAACTGCATTTCGACCCTCGCCATCAGCAGGGAATAGTGCACGATTATTAGGGGGTGGGTCGATTTGAGAAACACGTTCACTCAACCAAATATTTGCTTCTTTGCCATATGCATATTCATCTGAAGAAAAGCGCTCATCCCACATTTCTCCACCGCTTTTGATTTTATCGTCAGTCATTTTCACTCCTCCTCTTGTTCAATTTGCTTGGGTGGTGAAAAGATTCCATGGTCTTCAATAATTTGACCAGAACCTGGCAGAATACCAAGAATATCATCGGTCATCAATCCTGTATTTTTGTAAATCTGATTAGCAAGTTGTTCTTTTTTAGTCAATCCTGGTGAAAGAATTGCATACCTTTTACAGATATTTTTGATAGTATCAGGGGTTGCACCCATCAATAATGGAACTCCATTGATTGCGACAATTCCAATGCCGATTCGAACATCTAAATCCTTGAACCATGTGCGCTGCCCTCTAACAATAAATGCCCCTTTACCAACGAATTCCCCAGTGTTGGCAGTCTTTGAAACTTGAGCAGGCTTAACCGAATAAACAGTCCCATGTGCCCCTCCTCCTGCCCAGGCACGGCTCCAACAAAGTGCCATTGTAGCAGCCTCTAGCAATTTATCATCATCAAGAGCAGAATCCTCTAATTTATCTGCAACGCGAAAAGCAGGGATGTCATCTGGAATATGTGCAGGTTTTTGTTGGTCAACAATAAATCCTTGAGCTGAACGTAAACTGCACGAAGGAGCACCATGTATGTCTGCATGTAAGTACAGGTCATTTACTGACAGGTGTCTTTTGACAACGGAATCATTACCTTTGGCATCCTTGCCTCCAACTAGTAAATGGCCACCGGAAATCATTGACCAGCGATGTGTTTCAAACCAAAACCTCTTGCTACGCTTAATTCGGTTTAACTTCCCAGTTGCTTCCGCTTTAGTTTCTTTTTTCTGCGCTGTTTTTAATCTGGTAACAGTTTCTTTGAGTGCATCGACTGCACCCTTATTCTTATTCTTCTGTTTCCTTGCAGATGCAAAATGTCGTTGAGCGTTTTGATGTACTGTTTCATCAAGTGATAATGTTGCTTGTGGACCATTTGGGTGACCATCTTCATCAGGGAGTGTAGTGACAAAAGTTCTCTCAGCAGCATTCACAGAAACAATCCAAGCAATTTCTTTTATTGCCTTTTTTGTCGCTTTCCAACCTTGAACCTCAACAGCCTCATCAACTTGTGATAATAATGATTCAACATGAGTCCAATTTTCTTGAATCATATGGCCAAGAGCCTGTTGTTTATCTATTTTTTCTGAAAAAGAAATCATAGAACTCTCTTGTTGAACAAGCCTTCTTTGCAATCTCTCAACATCGGTTGAATGACCTCTACCCGGAGCAGCAATATCCATTTTTTCAGCCTCTCGCCTTGCTAACGCTGCCGAGTCGTGAGAACCTTTCCAAGCATCGACAGCAGCCCCAAGAGTGTCAAAACGAACCGATACCCTATCAGCATGAGACGGTAGTAAAATCGGCGTTGCTTCCTCTGCATGTAACTCTAGGAATCTATCACGGATAACGCCCATAATCTGTTTATCTGCTACAGCCTGTAATTCCTCAACAGGAACTTCATCACTTGGCTTCAGAATTAAGAACCCTGAATTGCTATTTGATAGGTCGTTTAGCAACTCGTGTAATGCAGAATGAACCTTACCAATATCGGCATCTTCAGCCTCCATGTTTGGTTGATGACCTGCAAGTTGGCAAATCGCATTGGCATGAGTTCCACCGAGGTTTAATTTGCCTCCAAGGGTTGAAACTAGATCTCTATCCGTGTCCTTAAATAATTCAGTTAACCCTTGTTCATCGAGTGAAAATGGATTTATCGCAGCAGGAGGGGGGGTATATTCAAAACCCTTTTTGAGAGTTCTTCCTGCATAAGCCGCATGAGTAAGAGGCTGGATAATAATTCCTTCTTGATCAACCAAAATGATATTTCCATCTCTAAAAACTTCTACATAAATGTGTCTCGTACCAAATTTAGTCTCAAAATCAAATGATAATACACGGTCAAAGCCAAGTTGTCTTACTCCGGTGAAGCGTGAATTTTTGAGGTGCTTTCGCAGTAACATCGCGAATGGTGGTGGCGTCATTGGCATAGGGCGGTCGCGGTTTGAGGTGTAAATTCGTGAACCTCTAACAAAGACTAAATCGAATTGGTCCATTTCTTTAGGATTGATTCGAAGGACTATTTGCTCATAATGAGGCATGTACGCCTTCTTGACATATGCATTAGTGCATTTGTTCAATTCGTTGGCCATTGCAAATAGGTCAAAACCGCTCATCGCCTCCTTCATGCTCCCGCCTCCATACTTCGCTAGGTGGCTAGGGGTCTTGAACTCTCAGCCCATCATTATCAGTATAGGTCGCAAAATATTGGTTGAATAACACCGTCATGCCTTGATTAAATTATTTTCAATAGTCTATTTTCAAACAATTTTCCAATTGTGATCTTCCTCAACTACCTTTCCATCTCTTTGGTGAGAGAGCAGATGTGACAGGGTTTGGTCTTGGGCTAGAAGAGGATGTGCATCTGGGCTATCTTGGTATGCAACTATAGAGATTTGAGCAAGTTTATTATTTCCAGCAGCTACAGCATCAAGCACTCTTTGATGGCGAGCAGCCCTATGTTGAAGGTAATATTTCAGTTTCTTTTCTGGCAGTGGAATTACTGGGCCATGACTTGGAAAAATCAAATGTGGTTTCAAATCAATAAGGCGTTGTAATTGCTGTAAATATTGGTCCATATCTCCTTCACTTGGAGGTATCAGGATGGTGCCAATACCCGCAACCATGTCGCCGGCGACTAAACCAGCAGCTCCGAGCAAGCAGATGTGGCCCGGGTGATGACCTGGTGTTTGCAACACCTGCCATTTTTGTTCCCCGAGTTGCAACATTTCTCCATCATGCAATATGCGTTGGCATGGAATCTGTTCTGATGTTTGTTGACTACCCCAAATTGGTACATCGAATGCTTCTCTTAACAAATCAAAGTCACCTAAATGATCACTATGAGGGTGAGTAAATACAATGGCTAGTAAATTACCATTATGTCGTTCAACAGCAACTGCTAAATCCTCCATTCCCTCTCGCATTCTGGCAGCAGGGTCAACTAATACGAAGTCACCTTCTGGGTCACCGATAAGGTAGGAGTTAGTGTGATCTGCAGGTGGTAATGTTGCTGTTTTTACTGGAACGACTTCGACTCCATATGCAAATAAGATTGAACGGCGACCTATCTGTCGTTTTTCCATTTCCTCAGCAGATGACTCCATATCACCACCAAATTGCGCCAGTGTGCGTTTCAATTGCATCATCAGAGTGACAACTGGTGGAGCAATTTTCATTTCGTGCGCCTTCCATTTTAGCAACAACTGATCAGCGCTTTGCCAAGTGAATTCGACAAATTCAGTTTGTCCTACTATACTTGGTTGCGGAACTTCTTGTGAACTTCCGCCATGAATATGGAGGAACGTATTCTCAAATAACACCGGCCCGAATGGAGGGGTAGTACGTGATGAAATATGACGTATCCCACTAGTATCACATGGGATATTCCCTTGTTTTACCTGTGGTAGCCAGTTCGCCTTATCTACAACAACGAGGCTTCTCGCAGCATCATCGACCACGATAATTTTTCCATCATCACAGGCGAAGCCTAGTTCCTCAACAATCTCTCGCATAATAGCAGCAAAAGCAGCAGCATTTGGTCCATCTAATTGTTCCAGTTCCTCAACTGCCAACTTATCAACGCGAGATAACCCACCACCAGGAAACGCCCAATAACCCGGAAAAGCAGGCATCGACTCGGCCCTTCTACCGAGTAAGACCTCAACTCCATTGGAACCATCACGGGTGATCATCATAGTTGCAGAAGGTCTAATTTTACGTGAGACAGAATCCATCTTGACGCCATTAGGAACTTCGCTCATGGTCAAAGCAAAGCACCACGTCCTTCAATGATTTCCATTAATGGCCTCAAGCCAATTTGAAGTGAGAGTAACGCTTGGGCTTGTTATGGCGGATACAATAGAGGAGGAACTAGCCCTTCTTGCAAGAGTTGTAGATGAGGCTGAAAGAATGGGTATTGACCCATGGCCAAAGTCCAAGCCGCAGAGGCCTTGGGCAAAATATGCAATCGCTTCTTTTATGGTAATAATGATGCTCAGTTGGGTTTCAAAAATATTATTTAGATTCATAAACGTCTAGTTAAATGGTAGCCTCCCTCGGACCTTAAGAATGACCAGCATCAAGCGATTCATTCGCAGGTCTAGCGTGAACTGAACAAATTATAGCAATATGACCGTTCACGCGAAAGTGTGGAACTAATGCCTTGAATTGATTGATAACAGATAGCCCCCCTCGGACCTTAAGAATGATTATTTTCGAGCGATTCATTCGCAGGTCTAGTGTGAACTGAACAAATTGTAGCAATATGACTGTTCACGCGAAGGTGTGGAACTAATGCCTTGAATTGATTGATAACAGATAGCCCCCCTCGGACCTTAAGAATTACCAGCATCAAGCGATTCATTCGCAGGTCTAGCGTGAACTGAACAAATTGTAGCAATATGACTGTTCACGCGAAGGTGTGGAACAAATGCCTTGAATTGATTGATAACAGATAGCCCCCCTCGGATTTGAACCGAGGTCGGCGGGATCAGAACCCACCATGATGGACCACTACACTAGGGGACTATGCTCCTTCCGATTAGCCATCACTTCTTCAATTAAACGGTGTAGATATTAGATTCTTTTATTCTGCTTATTCTTTTATCGCTCTTGGGAGAATTGTGAATGTTGTAACCATTTGGATGGCTTGGCCGTATGTTATGCTACCCTGATACTCCCTGCTATTATCATCTACAACGACACGCAATCTGAATCTACAGGTTTTCTTTGACCTTTTCTTACGATAATGTTTGTAAAAATGAACACCAACCTTGTACTTCCCAGGGGTAGGGATATTCTCCCACACAATATTCTCAACGGGATTATTACTGACCGGCTTAACGTTCATATCAACATCCAATATACCACCGCACTCACTTATTTTGTTGTTGAAATATATGCGCTCGCCATCAGGGCAAAATAAATGTAGATCTAAATCGTTATAATCGTCCCAAGAAAGAGTCACTTGAACAGCACCCGATTTGCCACCTTCTCTCATCAGGCGCTCATCCATGTCATCATCTATCGGAGCCTCAGCGATAGTAATACCACTTCCAATCTCCTCTTCCGCAACTAGTACTGAATGTTGTTCCAATCCTTCTTGATTCTCTTCAATCCATTCACCGCGGCCATCTAATTCCATTATCTGGCGCTGTTCATCATCGGTTTCTTGTTCATCATTTATGTCTTCAATTATGTCGGACAGAATTAATCTTAAATCCACGAAATTTTGATCTCTGTGAGAATCTCTTTCTAAATAGTCTGAATATTCATCTTCTGATAACTCTGTGGTTTGCCTTGAACGCAATACCATTAGTCCATCTCTCTCAACAGATTCAATTGATTCGAAACCACCATATTTTTGATGATGAGCGAGATCAGCTAATCTTTGATGTTTTCTTTTGATTCTCATGTAAATGGAACGTAATACCAGTGATGAGATTAGTATTAGGGCAATCCCGCCCGCTATGACTATGCCCTCCATGACCAGTATTGTACACTACTCCTTTATTGGAGATTTGGCTACTTTAGGTAAAATAACCGGGTAATCCAGCCTCAAGATAAGAATGCAGCATTTAATTTATCCAATATTTCTCGACTTGGTCGCAATTCGCTATCAGGAACATCTATTAGAGCAGTTTCAACAAGGTCTAAGTCTTCTATGAGTGAAGGTTTGCTTCCATCGAAGTAGAGTAATCCAGTGACGTGCTTTGATTCAGTATCAGCAGCGTGCAGCGCACTTAGGGCGGCAACAGCATTTGTCGGGTCGTGCTCTTCAGAGATTGTTTCCAAACGAATTACAGAGCCATCGTGAAGAGTAATGTCACGGAAATGTCCTTCGGGAACTTCAACTTCCTTCATCGGTTCACGGTTTGGGATATAATCGGCAATGTGCAAGGTTACATTGTTATCTTTAACATATCCATAAGACTTCAAAGATTCATCGTTATTGTTGAATGTAACGCATGGGGAAATAATATCTATCAATGCAAATCCTTTGTGTGACATTGCTGCTTTTATCAATGAATTAAGTTGCTTCTTTGAACCTGAAAAGGAACGGGCTACGAATGAACATCCAAGATTGATTGCAAGTGCGCACAAATCAATAGGCTGCGTCTGATTCGGAGTACCCTTCTTTTTCTTAGAACCGATGTCTGCAGTAGCAGAATATTGGCCCTTGGTCAATCCATAAACTCCATTGTTTTCTAAGATGTATACCATATCCACATTTCGTCTAATTGCATGAATTAATTGTCCAATTCCGATAGATGCAGAATCACCGTCTCCTGAAACTCCTAAGTAAAGCAAGTCTTTGTTGACAGCATATGCACCTGTGGTTACAGATGGCATTCTTCCATGAACAGTGTTGAATCCATGTGATTGTCCAAGATAATATGCAGGGGTCTTGGAAGAGCAACCAATACCAGACATTTTAGCAATACGGTGAGGTTCAATTCCATTTTCCCACGCGGCTGCAATAATGACATTTGAGATTTGATCGTGACCACAACCAGGACACAGAGAAGAAGGTCCACCGGTGTAGGAATCCTTCGGTTCGTTAATCATATTCAATTTTATTACCTTTGCAGGTCTTGTTGGTACTTCACTCATTGTTTCACCTCCTCAAGTTTTGCCATAATTAAGTCTGAATAGACTCTTGCTCGAGGTGGTTGACCATCAGAATAAGCAACAGAATGAACCTTTGTTACCAAATCATTTGGCAACTCTTTTCTTAGAATTCCCCACAGTTGCCCATCTCTATTGATTTCAAGAACAATAATAGTTTCGTGACGTCTAATGAACTCTCCAACTTGGTTTGATATTGGTAGTGCACGAATTCGACATTGACTGACCTTTAGGCCAGTCGCTTCAAGCATATCGTCAATTTCTTGGATCGTATTTTCCATACTTCCGATATAGATAATTCCAACTTCACATTCAATTTCTTCTCGCAGGAGTGGTGCAGGAAGAAGTTCTCTTGCACCGTTTATCTTCATCTTTAATCTAGCCATAAGGTCAACGTAGTCCTTTGGTTTTTCAGAATAAACTCCCTTGGTGTTGTGTCCAGTTCCTCGATAAAGGACAGGGTCCATTCCCGAGCCAGGTAAAGTACGGTATGGGATTCCATCTCCATCGACATCAAGGTAACGCCCGAAGTCTTCAAACGCTTCAAATACCTCACGATCTCTTACTACCTTTCCTCGGTCCATATCTTGCTCAGGATAAGTAAATCCTTCACAGGCCCAGCGGTTCATTCCTAAGTCTAGGTCTGATAATCCGAATACAGGGGTTTGGAATCTTTCAGAATAATCCATTGCTCTCCAGCCAAACTCAAAACATTCTTCAACGGTCCCTGGAATCAAAACGATATGTTGAGTATCACCATGACTTCCTTCGTAAAGCATTGTAATATCAGATTGTTGAGTACGAGTCGGCAGTCCAGTAGATGGACCAACACGATTAACATCCCAGAAAACAGAAGGTACTTCTGCAAAATAAGCCAGTCCAATGAATTCCTGCATTAGAGAAATACCAGGTCCTGAGGTTGCAGTCATTCCACGACCGCCAGCCCATCCAGCACCGATTACCATGCCAGCAGCAGCCAATTCATCTTCAGCTTGAATAATAGCACATGTTGATTCACCTTCATCATTTGTTCGAAGTTGAGGGACATATTCGATAATTGCTTCTGCAATTCCTGAAGATGGGGTGATTGGGTACCAAGCAAGCATTTGAACTCCACCGAAATGGCAACCCAAAGCAGTCGCTTCATTACCATCGATGAAGAATTTTGCAGTATCTTGTTGTCTCTCCTCAACAACATATGGGTCTTCCTTAGAGAGATTTTCTTTGAAGTAATCACGACCCAATCCGAGTGCAGTGAGATTCAGTCCAATCGCTTTTTCCTTTCCTTTGAATTGCTTGGACAATGCAGATTCTAGTGCAGATTGGTCGATGCCAAGTATTTCTGCTATTATTCCTACATAGATGATATTAGTGACTAACTTAGCTATTTTTGGATTGATTTTGCGTGCCAATGAAGACATTGGGACCGGGTATGAGATGACGTCCTCTCTGTTCATCTCTTTCTTTGCATCTGAATTCCAAATTACTACTGAGCCGGTTTCAAGCGATTCCAAGTCTTCATCCCATGTTGCGGGGTTGACCAATACTTGGATGTGAGTTCTGTCGCCTGGTGCTTGATATCCCAAGTCAGAAAGTCTTACGATATACCAAGTTGGTAGCCCAGAAATATTGGATGGGAACATATTTTTCCCAGAAACAGGAATTCCCATTTCAAATAATGATTGAAGTAGAATTAGGTTCGCACTTTGAGAACCTGTTCCATTTGCTGTAGCGATATTTATCGTGAAATCGTTTGCAATAGTTGCCATTGTGGGTTGTCCCCTGAGAGTTTAGTGGCGATGAAACTCACTCCTCTTGACATTTGGGGTCCGCATACACCCTTTGAACATGTTGGAGGCGCGCTCACATTTTGAGTGCTATTTGAACATACTATTACCAATAAAGAATTCTGTCAAAATGTGATTTTTTTAAGTCTCTTTAGGTTTCTGTTGTCTGTGGTAATGCTGACGGTTTAGGGGTGATACTCAAAACCGATTAGTATCTGGGATTGAACATGGCCGAAGACAATATGTCGGAATCATGGCAAAAAGCAGAGAAATTGATCATCAAAGGGAAAGCCGAAGGCGCTCTTCTGGAACTGCGTGAAATCGATGTTAACGGAACCCATCCAACAACTCTGCGTATTGCCGGTGAGGCAACTTGGGCAATAGCAAAAAGCGCTCGCAATAAAGGCGGGTACCGCAAGGCAGCATCATTGTTGAAAGAGTCGGTTAAGAATGCACCAAAGGATAAGAGAGCGAATGCATCTTATAACGAATTATTGAATGAAATGCAAGATTTAGGCTATTCGGAAACATCAATGCCTCGTCTACTTAATGATGGAACTCCAACATTAGCAGGAATGGTGGCAATGGGCATGGCATTGGTTTTGGTTCTCGCCGCAATAACAGTTGCAAATACTGAGCGAACGGTAACCGCAACAGAAGCATATCTAAATGTGACATGGATTGATTCTTCAGGCTTGTTTAATAATGAAGTGATTACAATTAAATTAAATCCTGATTCAGCACCTATCCATGTTGAGAACTTTGTTCTAAATGCGGACAATGGGGATTACGATGGAACCAATTTCCACAGAGTTATTGATAATTTCATGATTCAAGGTGGCGATTTCACCAATGGTGACGGTACTGGTGGTCATGCTGCTAAGTGGTTTGGTTATTGTAATGGACAAGCGCAAGCGAGTTCTTCGATGTGTGCGGAGACAAGTTGGACCATCCCAGACGAAGCATCAAATGGTTTGAAGCATACAGCAGGAGCACTTTCAATGGCGAAAACAAGTGCTGATAATACCGGTGGTTCTCAATTCTTCATCGTACCGAGTGATGGTGGTGCTTCTCATCTAAATGGAGTACACACTGTATTTGGCTACGTTACAGATGGCTTGGAACACATAGACTCAATTTCTAACAGTCCTACTGGTGCTCAAGACGTACCAACCAATGCTGTAACATTGGTTAGTGTAACTACCGATTCGACTGAAAATATTCCTTGGTACCGTACATACTTCTGATAGTAATCAATTGATTTGTTGAGCACCTTTGATGGGTGTATTCATAGATGTGTTCCTAATCGGATGCAATATGGCTATGATTGACACCTTCAATGCCCGACGAACTCTTTCGGTTGGCGGAGAATATTACTCTCTATCTGGACTTGATGAAAATGGTGTCGATACCAGTGCATTACCATACTCTATTCGTATTCTATTAGAAGGGGCATTGAGAGGCAATGATGGCTTCTTGATCAGCGAAGATGACATTAGAAATATTGCTGCTTGGACTGCAAATGGAGAACGTGGAGAAATACCGTTTAGGCCATCAAGAGTTATTCTTCAAGACTTTACTGGAGTTCCGGCAGTGGTTGATTTGGCTGCACTAAGAGATGCAATGGTTGAGATGGGTGGAGACCCTGAAAAAGTCAACCCCCAAGTTCCAGTTGACCTTGTTATCGACCATTCGGTTCAAGTTGATGTTTCAGGTGCCCATAGTAATGCATTGGAAATGAATTTAGATATTGAATATCACAGAAATATGGAACGATACACATTCCTAAAATGGGGTCAACAATCCTTAGCGGATTTCCAAGCAGTACCACCCTCAAGAGGAATTGTTCACCAAGTGAATTTAGAGTATTTGGCAAGCGTTGCTAGACAAGAAAATGGACTTTGGTTGGCAGATACACTCGTAGGAACCGATTCTCATACAACAATGATCAATGGATTAGGAGTTCTTGGTTGGGGTGTTGGCGGAATTGAGGCTGAAGCTGTAATGCTTGGTCAACCAATTTACATGCTAGCACCAGACGTTGTCGGAGTTCGTTTAACCGGTAGGCTAAATCCTGGTGTTACCGCTACCGATATGACTCTTAGAATCGTAGAAATTCTTAGAAAGAAAGGCGTTGTTGGAAAATTTGTTGAATTCTTTGGCCAAGGTATGACCGCATTATCTCTTGCAGATAGAGCCACAATCGCTAATATGGCTCCAGAATATGGTGCAACCTGTGGTTTCTTCCCTGTAGATGAAAGAACATTGGAATATTTGCGTTTGACCGGAAGAGAAGAGAGTGCAATAGAAGGCGTTGAAGCGTATTCTAAGGCGCAGGGACTTTGGTATTCATCTACAGATCCTGAGAAATCATATACTTCAACAGTGGAATTGGACTTGACTACTATTCAGCCAGCACTTGCAGGTCCAAAAAGGCCTCAAGATAGAGTTGATTTGAGCGCTATGAAGCAACACTTTGAGCATTCATTAACCAACGAATTAGGCCATCATGGTCACGGTTTGGAAACTGAGGAATTGTCAAATGGAGCAATGGTTGATTTGGATGGGGAACGATTTGATTTGAACCATGGCGACGTTGTAATCGCGGCTATTACCTCTTGTACCAACACATCAAACCCTGGTGTGATGTTGGCTGCGGGCTTACTTGCTAAGAAGGCTCGACAAAAAGGACTTACAGTTAAGCCATGGGTCAAGACTTCACTCGCTCCGGGTTCAAGAGTTGTTACAGAATACTATCAAGCAGCAGGTTTGCAAGAAGACCTCAATGCCATGGGGTTCAATGTTGTCGGATATGGCTGTACCACCTGTATCGGAAACTCCGGTCCACTCGCTCCACCTATTGAAAGTGCAATTGATGAAGCAGGGCTAATAGTGGGTTCTGTAATCTCAGGAAATAGAAATTTTGAAGGCCGAGTTCATGGTAAAGTAAAGGCTTCATATTTGGCAAGTCCTCCGCTTGTTGTCGCTTATGCAATCGCTGGTACTCTCGAAATTGATATGTCTACAGAGCCACTTGGATATTCTAGTGATGGAGAGCCAGTGATGCTTTCTGATATTTGGCCAAGCGATGAAGAAATAGCAGAATCGCTTTCTGTTATCACTCCTGAAATGTTCCGTCAACGATATGCTGATGCAATGAATGAACCAAGATGGGATGGCATACCTTCCGAAGCAAGCCCACTATATCCTTGGCAAGCCGATTCAACATATATCCGCCTTCCAACATTCTTCAGTGGATTAGATGCCGAACCATCTCCAATACAATCGATTGAAAATGCGCGTGTACTGCTAAAACTTGGTGACTCTATCACCACAGATCACATCTCTCCGGCAGGCTCATTCCCAGCCGATGGTGCGGCTGGAAAATGGTTGGTTGAACGCGGTATTGAGGCAGGAAATTTCAACTCATTTGGTTCAAGGCGAGGTAATCATGAAGTAATGATGCGAGGAACATTCGCCAATGTTAGAATTAGAAATCAAATGGCTCCTGGTACGGAAGGTGGATACGCTCTCAACCATGAAACAGGTGAGATAACTTCAGTCTATGAGGCAGCACAAACAGCAGGTCCAAAGGTCGTATTAGCAGGTTCGGAATATGGGACAGGTTCAAGTAGAGATTGGGCTGCTAAAGGGACATATCTGTTGGGGATTAAAGCGGTGATAGCGACCTCTTTTGAGCGAATTCACCGTTCTAACTTAGTAGGGATGGGCGTTTTGCCGATGACCTTTGTGGAAGGAGAATCACACGACTCATTGGGTCTTGATGGTTCTGAATTATTCAATATTCCAGTTACAGATTCTGTTAAGCCTCTAGAGGTAATGAAAATCACTGCAACAAAACTGGATGGCACTCAAATTGATTTCGATGCACAAGTTAGATTGGACACACCCGTAGAAGTTGAATATTATCGTAACGGTGGCATCTTGCACACTGTATTACGGCAACTTGCTAAACAATGAGCCCACTACAAATTGTAATGATTTACAAAGCACTACCTTCAAGGATGTTGGCGATTCACCTTTGGTTGATGGCAGAGCTAAGCGGTCAAGTAAGGTATCGATTCAGGTCGGATGACCATGAGGTTCAGGTTTCTCTAGAAGGCGAAGCTGAATGGGTCGCTGAAAGAGTAGGGGAACTCGGATTAGAGGGTGTAGGGTGGACTATGCCGGTTGGTGAAGCGGTGAAAGCGGTCAATCTCTCGCAAGTTTCTAAAAGTAATTCTAAAAAGTCAGACGGGCGTCAAAAAGTTGTCGTTGACGACACTCCTTTAGGCGATAAACCGCTGGATATGGGTCCAACGCCAGACCCTAGCCGCATCCCAGTTGTTCGCAGGCCAATCGGTGAATTAAATCTTCAAAAAGAGATAGATAAGATCGGAGTAGAAGGCGCTAGAAAACCAGATCCGATTGAATTAATGGAGATGCTTGATGATACAGATGAGCCTATGCCGGCTCAAGGGAAAATGAGCGTTGACCCAATGGCAGAAGCTTGGTTAAGAGAACTGATGGAAATAGTTGTCAGAGAAAATGGTGGAACTGCTCTAAGGACCGAAGACATTGAAGAGGTTGCGAGTTCAAAACTCGGGAATCGCCAAGGAGTCGAACTTGAAGTCTGGTTGCAGTCTCTTTTCTCAGCAGGAAAGTTGGTCAAAATCCATGGCGGTGACGCTGTCGGATGGGGCCCTTCTCCGAGATGGTTAAATGGGCGTATCTGATAAAAAATAATAATGTTTTACCACTTTTCTCGGTTGGTAATATCTCCCTTTGCCGCTCGATCATAATCTGATATTTAGATTGATTTTTTAACAAAAACTCAACGCTTATTATTCTGGCATAGTGGGCGGGTGTTTTTGTCTAAACACGCCACTGGGAGTCAATTTTGGGGTTTAATTGCGAATCTTAAAGGCAACACCATTAAAGTGGAAGCGACGCTCGCGGTAAGCAGTGATGATGATGTCAATCAAAACAGAGCAACTGAAAGCCCAAGTTCGCAGCACTTTCCTAGTGCTGATAATGCTACTTTCAACAACTGCCGCTTTAGCCACAACTTCGAGCGCTTCAATGAGCCGAAGTTATACAACCGGACGCGACCCCCAAGATGTCGCAATCGGAGATTTCAATTGTGATGGAGCAAATGATATTGCCATGGCTACTGATGGAGCCCACACGATAACTATCCTGTGGAATGATGGAAATGGTGATTTTTCAGAACGCCAAGACATTTGGATTTCAAAGAATGTATCACGAGATGCTGAGTGGGATGAATTTTCTAATGTGCAATTCATAGAAGTTGGAGAGTTTACAGGCGACAACGCCCTTGACATCGTAATCTTCCAAAGAAATAACCCGTTCAAAACTGATGACAATGGAGCACCTGCTGGTGACCCAGGTAACGTCACAATAATCGAAAACCAAGGCTGTAATAATCAGGACTGGGCCATCGGTGCTAGATTTACTCACTTTTGGGCATGGGATTTAGCAGTTGGTGATGCAGACCAAGACGGTAACGATGATGTTTACGTGCTTGATTTGCTGACCGATATCGACACGCAAAGAGTCGTCACCTATAGAGGACCAATAACCTCCTCAACTCCTGCAATGGTCACTTCACTCGGATCGGCTAAAGCTAATGCTTACCGTTCTATGGAAGTTGGAGATTGGGGAGAATCACAGACCGGCTTATCCGGCGCATGTACCGATGACGACATATTTGTCCTGAGGTCTTCAGGTGTTGATTACAGCACTGGCCAAACTACTAATCCTGGTAACGATGATAACGTGTCGATCGTGCAATTCGACTGTTTGACAAACCTATATCCGACGACTTATTCATTTGGGTCAAATCAAGTTAATACAAATACAATTAATATGGCAACTACATTTTCTAGTGGTTTTGATATCGGTGATATGGACGGCGACTTAGTGACTGATGCAATCGTTTTGAACGATGGTAATGTAGAAAATGTGACCTATGTGACATCATCCGCAGTAGGAACTTGGTCCACGCCATCACTTGCGTATTTCGGGCCGTATATTTCGTATGCAGTCTCAGTTGCAGATTTGAATGGTGACAATGAACCAGATTTCGTCAACCCTACCGTTGCATATCAACAAAACACTAGCGACTCTGCTGGAGGAACAACCTCTAATTTCTGGCTTAACTTCCCAACAACTGTACAAGTTACACTGTCAAATGGTGCTGGAGGCCACGTAAGTCCTCTATCATACGAGGCAGGCCGCAGACCTAGCATGGCTGAGGTAGGCCAACTTGCAGGCGCATCAGGTTCAGCCCCAGATATCGTAGTTGGACACACATCTTACGACTTTGGAAATTGGATTGACAACTTAGGATGGGAAGGGCAATACGATTCAATCTCGGTTATTGAAATGGATAATAAAGATCTATCCGTAACCGATTTAGAGATTTCACCAGTCGACAGGTTCTTTGGAATCGTTGGTGAAGGAACACGCGACCTCAATGTTACGGTGGTCAATACTGGAATGGATACTTTGAACGGACAAACAGCTACTTTGGATGTCGAATTAAAGATAGTTGATGAAGCCAATTCAACCAATACTACAGTATATGCAATGGATTGGGACACAGCAGAGAATAAAGCAGGCTGTGGAACTGGATGTGCTTGGACTTATGAAGAGTATATCGACCAATCAACTCGCTGGCACGAAGAAGTGAATCACTCTGAGTTTGAGAGTGGTAGTGAAAACTTCGCAGCCAACCAAAACAATCCTACAGATTTCATGTGGGCTGGTATCTATGATACAAATGCAAGTGGCGACACTTGGACCGGATACGGGCGTAACTGGGACGATGCTATGACGCTAAACGGAGTAGACCTAACAGGGTCTGACCGCGCATTCATGGGAATTGAAGTATTCCAATCCTTATCTTATGGTGCGCTTGGAGGCGCTGATGCAAATGGCTGGATTATTGGCGATGTCTGGGATGACTTAGCGATTATTGAGGTTGGGAGCATCGAAACCGGTTGGGCAACGATCAACTGTCCACAAGAGGCTTTGATCAACGCAGCCTGTTCTTCAGGTTCCTCAATATGGGGTGGTTATGACAATGATCGCGTAACCAAGCAGGGATTAGGAGGAATTGCTGAAGGTGTCTACAATTATGGAGTATACTATAGCGGAACCCACTACGGTTGGAACAATTTCACAGAAGATGGAGTTGGTGCATTTGACCTAAGTAGTTGGGCTGGAGAAACAGTTGACATTCGATTTAGATTTAGAACTGGATTTGATGGAAGTATTGCTGATAGCAATGAAAGCAGATGGTCTGGACTTGACGGCTATGCAATCGACAATCTCACAATTTGGAAACAAACTACTGCATTCCTAATTAACCCACAAACACAACAAAGTCAAATTTCATTAACAAATCTTGGACCTGGTGAAGAATATACGACCTCTTTGTCAGTGAATGTTCTCAATGACACTACATACAGGGTTAGTGCGTCATTGTCAAGCAATGCTTGGGATGAGCAATCACTTAATGATGAAATCGTTGGATATTTGACCCCATTCAATCTTTACGACCCAGCGGTTGAAGGAATTGATTACTTCAAACCTGGTGGTTTGTATGCAGAAGGAATCTTCGACATTGGAGTGACGACAAATAATTGGGGTAATACCTTGGTTGATTTTGATGTTGAAGCAAAGGTCTTCACCGCAACTCCTTCAGATATTTACTGTGGAGTTCCTTCAGAGATTTGTAAAGAATCATTCGAAGGCGGTTCGGAAGGATATCGATATATTGAAAGTAATAATCCTCGAGGAGCTGTATACAATGAAGCAAGTTGTAATGACAAGATTTTCAATAATAACGCATATTGGTTCGGACACCCATGTGAGACCGCTACTAAAGGATACGGAGATGCATGGGCAAATGAAACAATGACATTGCCAGAAGTAGACCTTACCAGTATGTCTGGTGATTTCGTTTCACTTAACTTTGAATATTATGCTGATACATTCTTTGGAATTGATTCAGATGGTACAAGTATTGTTGATGTCAATGACTATGCAGCAATCACTTTAGATTACACCAATAACGCTGGAAACTTCAGTGCAGTATTAATGGGGCAATGGAACGATTATAACGAAGATGGATCTTGTAGAGTTGACGATAACAACGATGGTTTTACCAATTCTTCAGAATCCTTTGACAATGTTGAGATTCTTGGTGTAGGAGATTCAGGTTCTACTGATGGTTCAGGTGCTAATTACGCTCTCTTCTTCAATACTGATGATTTAGTTAAGACTGCTAATATTGACTTGACTCACATCTATGTTCTCAATACATCTGATTCAAACAATCAGAATTGGAATTATGAATGTATCTCTTTAGGAGGTTCTACTGCACAAATCAATTTCGAATTCCAATCTGATGACGATGGACGAAATGGTATTAATGATGGCTTCAAGGGTGTTGCATTCAACAATATTTCTCTTCAAGAGTATACCTTCTTGGAAGAAGCATCATACACAATGTCTCGTACAAATGTAGACGCTGAAGATGTATCTACGGATATTATTGCTGCTCATGAATTCACATCAGGAGTATACATGGTGCAAGTGGAAACAATATTTGACAATACAACAATGGGTCAGAATTGGTTTAATGACGAAGAAATATCAGTCGCTAATAACAAGAAGAGAGTTATTTTCAACGTTGAATCAGTTGATGTGACTATTGGAAAACCTGAATCACTATCCTGTCTTTCAGACCAAACACTCGAATGTGTAATGCCAATTGATGGTGCTTTAACCCATTCATGGGATATTGTAGTTACAAATGGTGTTCTTGGTGGCGATTATATTTTTAACATGAACATTGAAGATCTTACAGCAGGTTCTACTGCACATACGACCACTGCAGGTCCACAACAAAGTTTGTCTGCACAACAGCGTATTACTGTAGGGTTCACTCCATGGAATGGATGGCAAGATGGTCACCAATACAATATCAGTTTCTCAGCAGAATTAGCGAATGGTGACCCATCGGGTAACGTTCGTTATTTCATTGCAACCTTTGAAAGTAATATTGATGTAGCAATACTGGGAGATACATCTGCTCGTACTACAGCGATAAAGCAAGATTTGGCCTTATTGGGTATGTCATATACACAATACAGTATCAATGATTGGAATGAACCGACAGCTCCATACCAAGCAAAGTATTTCGATGCTGGATGGTTTACTCATTATGATAAGATTATTCTACCGTGGCAAGATACACTTGCAGCCAAGGATATAGAAAATGGCGGACGCGGATACTTCCAAAAGATTGGAACTAATTCTAATATTCTCATCCTAGAAGGATTCATGTCTGCTGGCGGAACTGTTCAAGCTCACCTTGGACCTCAAGGAAGCCAAATCTACGGTACCGACCAAGGATTATCTGGACGTCTACCATTTGGTTTGGATATCCAAAGTAGAAACACTCCTGAGAGTAAGATTACATACGCAGATATGGATCTAGCAGACCCATACCACCCGTTGATGGAAAATATCAATTCTAATGCATTCCAAGCAGTTGCTGGCGGAATCCATGTTGCAGAAGCAGTGCTCAATACCAAGTCGGTTAGTGCGAATGAAGTGCCAGTTACATGTAATGGATACATGGAGGATGGAGGATACTTCCAAAGAGTTATCCGTTCCTCCTCAGATATCCAAGATACAGTTCTTGGAGTTTGTTCTTACTATGATGGTGGACTAATCGTTACTACAATGGATATTGCAACTGTCTCTGACCGTGCAGATAGTATGACCTTCCCTCTCTTGGGCAACATGCTGTCATACCAAGTAAGTCCATACCCTGAAGGATTTGGAACACTTGGTAACGGTTTGGAATTGACTATCAATGGAGATTCTCCAAATATTGACCCTTCAACTGGAAAGTATGCTGTAAAGTACATGAAGAGTGATGCAACGGTTACATTTGGATTTACAACCAGCACTTCATCAACTTTATCAACCGATTGGATTGTTGATGGACCAACCTCGTGGGATGGTTCAACAATGGCAAGTGGAGTTGGACACACTACGGATATGAGTCCAGTAATGCAATTCTGTAAGAATGATTTGTCAAGTGCAACAGGATGTGCACAAGGTGAACAATGGAATGTCAAGTTGATACTACACGATGACGCAGGTCACTCACGTATCATCGATATCACCGTTGAAACAAACGATGTCTATGCAGATGAATACAGACCAACAGCAAACGCTGAGATCGACATGCGTCCTGAATATGCAGACCAAGTTGAATTTACTGGAACTAAAACGGTTTCAAGTACCGAATGGGATATTTACAGGATAACTCTTGATGATGATGGTGAAACAACAATCCATTTCGATGCAAGTAATTCAAGCGATCAAGATGCTTTGGAAGGAAACGGAATTGAGACCTATCAATGGAAGGTTTTGTTTGATGCACCATATGGTGTTGACGACTTTGCATTAGAAGGTCATACATTTGTTCAAAGCGACGCAAGTGATGGTGAATGGGCATATAATTTCAAGAATGAAACAGTTGACTCAACTGGTGCAAATGAAAACACCATCCGCATGGAATTAGTGACTTATGATAAGGCTGGTAAGATTTCAGAGAAATTCCGTATGTTCTTCGTTATCGTTCCAGCCGGATTCGGCGATGAAGAGCCAGTTGTACAACTCGACTCTCCAAATGCTAATTCTCGCGTTGATACAGACACAATTACAATCTCTGGGTCTGTTCTAAGTGGTAGTGAGCAAAATGAAGTATATATCGAAACAGCATTTGTTCTTGCCGACTTCAATGAATCATTCGTACAACAGTACAACAAAAAGATTCTAGGAACTTGGAACAAGACCACATCTGGACTTGGTAATGGTGAAGCATTTGACTTGACATTATCAATGGATGGGATGTATACAAACAAATCTCAAGTAATCCTCATTTACATCAAGATCTATGAAGGAATTGGAGATGACCAACGTTGGATTTCTTACAAGCAAATCGAAATCAACTTACCAGCCTGTCAAGGAACTGAAGCTGACGTCGCTGCAGAAGCGGCTGGCGGAGAGTGGATTCTAGATGCTGATGGCGAATGTCAATGGGATGGTGCTTGGGCATTCGAGAATGGTGAATGGAAGGCTCCTTCTGATGGTGGCGACAGTTCTGAAACAAGTGGTTCAATGGATATGGCTACAATCGGAATCATTGCGGCTGTAATTATCGCTATCCTGGCTGTAACAATGGTAATAATGCGCAAGGGTAGTTCGGATTCAATGGATGACACTTCCAAGGATTTCCACGCTGCTGCTGGCGGATTTGCTGCAGCACAGTTAGACCCTGTTGAACAATATGTACAACAATTGGTTGCACAAGGATATCCTGAGGAAACTGCACGTCAGTATGCACAACAATATGCAGCTCAGGCTGGAATCGGTGAAGGTGCTGCAGCAGCAGCGCCAGTTGCCGCTGCACCAGTTGCTGCTGCAGCTCAAGTTGACCCAGCAGTTTACCAGCAATATCTACAGCAATTCATGGGCCAAGGATATGATGAGGCTACTGCAGCGCAATATGCACAGCAGTATGCTTTGCAATATGCACAGCAACAAGGTTGAGTTTTGCCTTGGGTAAATTCCGATCACTGTATTGAGCGTAAGCGATGAATAATCGGGTGCTTATATTCAATTAGTATGGGCTACGGGGACTGCTCATGGACAAGACTGAGCAGTATACTGTCGCGGATATTTCCTTAGCCCCAAAGGGTGCTTTGAGAGTCGATTGGGCAAGGGCTAGAATGCCAGTATTGGAAGCGCTACGCGAAGAGGCATTGAAGACAAAACCCCTAGCAGGAATGCGTGTGACAGGATGTCTTCACGTTACCAAAGAAACTGCAATACTAATCGAAACGATCGCAGCTGCAGGTGCTGAGATTTCCTGGTCAGGATGTAATCCCCTCTCAACCCAAGATGATGTAGCAGCATGGCTTGCAACTGAAGGATATTCAGTTCACGCTTGGCATGGACAATCTGTAGAAGATTTCTATTGGTGTATCGACAAGACTCTTGAATTCAGACCAACATTAACTTTAGATGATGGAGCAGATTTAATCGTCCGTGTTCATGGAGAGAAGAAAGAGTATGCAGTAGATGTAATCGGTGGTACTGAAGAAACAACCACAGGTGTTCACCGGCTAAGAGCAATGGGAGAGGCAGGAGACTTGCTTTACCCTGTATTAGCAGTAAACGATGCAATCACAAAGTGGGACTTTGACAATGTCTATGGAACAGGTCAATCCACATTGGATGGAATTCTTAGAGCAACATCCGTATTGATTGCTGGAAAGACATTCGTTGTCGCAGGTTATGGTCACTGTGGAAGTGGTCTAGCAATGCGTGCAAAGGGAATGGGTGCAAATGTAGTTATCACAGAAATTGACCCATTAGCAGCACTTAGAGCAGTGATGGATGGTTTCAGAGTAATGAAGATGGACGATGCAGCAGCGATTGGTGATATCTTCTGTACTGCTACTGGAATGAAGGACATTATAGTTGAGAGACACTTTGCTTCAATGAAGGATGGTGCAATTATTTCAAACACAGGCCACTATGATTGTGAAATAAATATTGAAGATTTGAATAGTCTTTCACAAAGTGTTAGAACCATTAGAAGCGAGAATCAAGAGTACGTCTTAGCGGATGGACGTAAGATATACTTGCTTGCAGAAGGACGTTTAGTAAATCTTGCAGCTGCTGAAGGACATCCGTCAGAAGTAATGGACATGTCATTCGCTAACCAATATCTAGCATTATGTCGCTTAGCGGCAGAAGCAAAGGACATGGATCCAATTGTTTATGACATATCCAAACAGCAAGACATAGATGTTGCATCAACCAAACTTGCAACCCTTGGATTCACTATTGATGAATTAACTCAAGAGCAAATTGTGTATGCAACAGATTACACTGCAGGAACATGAATCTAAGATGTCTCTTCCGCTCATAGCCGGATAGACATTTGCGAGAAAATCAATCACTTGGCCAACAGAATATGGCATCAATTGTATGTGTACAGTGTAAGTGAGTCTGAATTACCATTGTACTCCTCCATAAGATCTGAAGGGGTTTCAGAAACCCCTTGGACTTATCCGAAAAATTAATTTAGCGGTATAATACTATTAACCACTATGCAATGCCAGTTACATGGAAGCACAAGCAATGGAACAAGTAAGCTCTGAAAAAGACTGGATAATTACATTAGTTTTAGCTTTCTTAGTGGGCACATTTGGTATTGACCGATTTTATTCTGGTTCAATTCTTCTAGGTGTGCTCAAGCTTTTCACTTTTGGCGGACTTGGACTTTGGTGGCTCATCGATCTTATCATGCTCGTCACTGGCAGTTACAAAGACGGAAACGGCAATCCTATCACAACTAAGTGATTCGAAAGAGACCCCTTCTGAAACGTATACGTTCAAATGTTACACATTGAACTGTAAAGAAAAATATTGAGGGTTCTCTAACCTTTCAGCACTGAAGAGTTACTCTATTACTCTGGTTTCGTCAAAACATCCATTCAAACCCTTGCATTCAATGGAATTTTGATTGCTGCTGAATGAGTTTATCAGTTGTGGTGTACATCTTTACTACATGGGGTGGAAACTTGGAGAAGATGGAAAACCCAAGCGAACCTCTACAATAGAAAACAGGCAATGGATTGATTTTGATCCTTCATGGTTCATAGAGAATCTCCCGGAAGGGCGGTTCTTCGAAGGTGTGGACAAATTGGGCATAAGTGTTTTACAAGACTTATACGATTACAAAAGAAATCATGTAAACATGTTCGTGGATCCTACGCTTTTATTTAGCTCAAAAAGTTATGAGGATTACGAAGTGATTATGATACAAAGAGTGGTGGGTAATACCTTCTTGGATTTCAAAGCATATGTGGAATTCTATCGGAGGATTCAGAATCCTCCAGAGGTTTCGGCTATTGCTGAACATTGCTGCATTGTTCCCGACACCTCTTATGGGATTGATGTTGATATCTGGACTCAGAGCGTTGGTATTATTGGCGTTGGTTTAGGGTTGAAAAAGGTGACCTGGAGTGATGGTTTAGTTATTGATGACATGGTCCATGTGTCATTTCTTAATTTCGGTGGCTGGTATGAAACGAAGGATTTGTTCTTTTCACGAATCATGGATGCTATTGGCTTAGATTCAGATCATATTAATAATCTCAATATAGAAGAAATAAAACAGATGTTAGAAGATAAGTTTGAAGGACTTGAACTTGAAGATATCGAGTACGTGTTGATGAACTTCTACTAGATTCACTGAAAATAAGAAAGAACATTATGTTTTTATTAGAGTATACTGTGAATGAACTATATCGAATGGATTTGAGAAATCACTCTTCCTCAAACTGTTCTAATTGTTCATCTTCGTATTCTTCATCAATGTAACCCATCTCATCTAGATGAGAATCAAAGTCTGGTAATTGAGGTTTCCAACCTTGGGGTAATTCCTTTCCAGAATCAATGATTTTTATCATTCTCTCTTGCCATGCAATTGGTTTTCTTTGCATAATGTATAGGTAAAGAACGGATAATCGTATATCTTCATCGATTATAGTTAATCCAGTTGAAGCTTCAAAATTCATAGCCCTTAACAAATTATAAGCGGGCTTATTTAACAACCCAGTCCATCGTTTTGCCAGCTTCATTCCAACTAATACAGTCATAAATATCACTAGTGATGTTAAACAAAATCCACCCCATCCCTCACCAAATATTTTGTCGCTTAATACAACTTCAAGCAAAAGAAATGGCATGGTGGCCATCATGAAAATAAATGTTTCAGAAACAGGGGGTTTTCTCATTTTACTGGTGATTGCACCCCAGCCGTCATGATTTTTTTCCCACGGATAAAAATAAGTTCCCGAGGTACCTTCCGCAGCAGCCTTTACCAAGTTCATCAAATAGTATAATTTTCCAGTTTGAGATGTTGCAATCTCCATATTGTTTTCAACAATTGATTTCAACCTAGTGTCTGCTTCACCATATAACCCCATATCGGTTAGAATCGTTGCTTGTTCTACAATGGGTGTAACTTCATCTGGGGCATGATGTCTACAGTCTTGCCACCATTGCAATGAATCATCAAGTAATCCAAGATTATCTGAAAGGAGTTGTCCACCTCTAACCCACATTTGCAGTAGCATTGGGTCTAATTGTATGGCTTTACGACACCCATTGAGAGATTTAGCCGCCTGTGCGAGAGTTGGGTTTTTCGTTTCACCTGCGAGTGCAGAATCGGAATATAGTACCCATGCATCAACATGTTCAGGATCTAGTTTTGTAGCAGCTTTTGCTTGATCGAAGGCTAATTCAAAATCGCCTTTATCAAATGCTTCAACCGCATCTAAATAATGGTGTTCTGCACCCATTCTAATCACACCTAATCTTGAGTTTTATCGTAATTTCGGGGTTGGATATCACTAGGGGCACGGTTATGAGCATGCCCATCTTTCTTTCCTTTAGATCTTCTAAACTCAGACTCTTCTGGTTTTCCTCTTGGAGCTGAATCATCCCTTCTTCCACGTCCGGAATCTCTTCCACCGTCTCGACCGCCGCTATAGCCACCGCCACCGCTACGTCCAGAATCTCTTCCGCCGTCTCGACCGCCGCCATAGCCACCACCGCCACCGCCGCTACGTCCGGAATCTCTTCCACCGTCTCGACCGCCGCCATAGCCACCACCGCCACCGCCGCTACGTCCAGAATCTCTTCCACCGTCTCGACCGCCGCCATAGCCACCACCGCCACCGCCGCTACGTCCAGAATCTCTTCCGCCGTCTCGACCGCCGCTGTAGCCACCGCCACCGCTGCTGCGTCCTGAATCTCTTCCGCCGTCTCGACCGCCGCTGTAGCCACCGCCACCGCCGCTGCGTCCGGAATCTCTTCCGCCGCCGCCACCATAGCCACCACCGCCGCTACGTCCTGAATCTCTTCTAGCGCCGCC
>Ga0209830_10001037_pt1 | contig 25813 bp, 55 predicted proteins | sample ArcticOcean_MG_C_12_FD_187439 | JGI IMG/M metagenome (GOLD analysis project Ga0209830, IMG submission 187439) | Marine microbial communities from western Arctic Ocean - ArcticOcean_MG_CB8_130 (SPAdes) (version 2) | ecosystem: Environmental > Aquatic > Marine > Oceanic | place: Arctic Ocean...
CATCACCCTTCTAAGGTGAGGGTTATAGGTTCAACTCCTATCTCGTTCACAAAGTTCTCATAGCTCAGTTGGTTAGAGCAAATCACTCATAATGATTAGGTCATAGGTTCGAGTCCTGTTGGGAACACAATAAATTAAATAGATATGAATCAATTTTTTAAAGAATTTGAAAACGATATTAAGTTATTATCAGCCATGGCTATCAAACGTCTATATTACAACTGTAACGTTAATGCTAGAAATGGTGGAGGTGGTGGAAAGTATAAAAGCGCATTAACTAAAAGTGGATTGACCAAATCCCAAGTTAAAGAAAAAATAAAACCTAAGAAGATAGACCCACGAGATATTTTGATTGTTCATTTCCAAGAGTTATGGGTTAATCAGAAAGGTAGATGTAACGATACAAATATAGAATTAGATGAGAGTTACTTATTTACTGGTAACCAATCTATCAAAGCACCATCAATTGATAGGATTGATAATTCTAAAGGATATATTGTTGGTAATCTTAAAATAGTAATGAGAGGAATCAATAAATTTAGAAACAATACACCAGATAATGAATTTATAGAAATATTAAAAAAAGTTTCTCAATCTGTTGTAGGTAAATATAATTTACGTAAAGGAGATAAAATATTAAATTAGAAATTATGAATAAAACGAAACACGCAATTAGTAAATTAGATGAAGCATATACTTCTATCTTAAATTTGGTAGAAGATCAAAATGATACGGAAACCATTAATTTGATTATCCCCATTCTTAATAAAATAGATGAACTACAAAACGAGATAGAAGATGTCCGTACCACATAAGATACATACATTCACCACAGAGCATAAGGAAATTCTAACCAAAATTCAAAATTGGTATAAGGATCATGAACCTTGGCCAAACTCTATTAAGGTAGGTTGGTTAAATGGTATGATGAAGAAACCTCACTATGATGAACATGAGAGAAGAATGTTAAATAAGATGGTAACAAAATACAACTTACGACTAAAATAATTGATTAAAAGTTTGGTAAGTCCAAATAAAAGTCGTATATTACATATGTAATAAGGAAGTGATTATTACGTTAAACCTTAAAAGATAAAAAAATGATAAAAGAAAAAAGTTTGTTCGAGTTGAAATCAGTAGGAAGTTACTTAGATTATGAATCAGGTGTTATATACCCTATGAATGTAGATGGTTCTGCTGATAGAGAATGTGAAATATCCCTTGTAGATGGAGAAGTTTCTTTAGATTGGTGGGAAGCGTTAAGTAGTGAAGATATGTTTATGTGTAAGAAATTTATATAATATGAGAAAGTTTATGAGAGTACATCCAGCAGATAAATCTCCTTTATACGCCAATGGTGATTTAGGACAGATTCAATTTTGGGGTAACCAATTAGATGATGCTGTTGATGGTAAACATGGAAGTTTGGATATAGATGTAGTTGTATCAAAACTAAAATTCTTAGTTGATAAACATATAAGTACGAATGATATAAATTATAAAGATAACATATGAAAAATAAAGAATTATTAGATACCCGAAGAGTTAATGGGTGGAACTTTCTATTAGTAGATGATACCTTTTATGAATGTAGAGGTGGAATGTTCTATGATGATGACCACGATGAAACTCCAGAACCATCGTTATGGTTAGCAGCAATGCAATTAGAAAACGATTTGTTAAGTGAAGGTTATATCGTAGAAGCCAATCATTCAGAAAAAGGATGGGTTGAAGTAACAATTATGGATAGATAGATATGGCATATTCACCATTCCGTTGGTTCACCGAAGGTAAGTACCGAAAGAAACCACTAAAATCAAATGAATTACTACTAGATAGAATACAGAATGGTGATTTTGAATCATCTCCTTTCTTTCTAGAATCAAGAGATAATGAGAAACTTTATGCAAAAATGCATCAACAATTTATGGATACATCTCTGATATCTGATATGAACGATAGAAGAGTAGAGGCTCATCAATTTGCAAGGATGAAACGTATTAAAGCACAAAAGTTAATGGAGAAGGGAATTGAAGAAGAACAACTTCGATTACAAAAACTAAAAACTGAACTTGCATTTGAGTTCGGTAAGTGTTTGTGGGATAAGTGTTTACAAAAACAAAGAGGTAAGGGTACAACCGAAGATATGTACCATTGGTATAAGAAACAAACAGGTGTTAATATAACAACAACTGAAATGATGAGGATATCAAAACGTAGAAGACCAGGTAAACTATAAATTAAACAATAACAATTATGAAAACATTTGCAATTACATACATATCAGAGAAAACCTCAGGTGTAGAAGTTATAACAGTACGAACAGAAACTATCGATTTAGCATTACAGAACTTTCGAGAAGGTAAGGTTGTAAGAATAGAAGAAGTAAATCTTTATGGAAAAAACCTATAATGAATATAACGAAAGAAGGAGATGAGCAATCAGATGGTAAACTCATAATGATGCAACGTACAGTTGAACACCTCAACAAAACAAATCCTAAAATGTTAAAGGAGTTGGAAAGAGGACCTAAGTTTGAAGTTGGAGGAACGGCAGCTAGTGGATTTTATTATACGTGGGATTTAGAAGATAATACTAAATACCGAAAATTGTTAGACGGAAGAAATGTAGAAGAGTTAGATGAACCACTAGATTTATCAGTAATAACTAAATGTCCTGAGAAGTGGATATTACAAGATGTAGAAACAGGTCAGATATTCCAAGGAACTCAAAATACTGAAGTTGGTAAACAATGGAAAGAAATAACAATTATTAATGATGAACCTAATAGAAGAACATGAAAGTAAGAATACAACAAAGAAGTGTGTATCATAAATACGCAGAAGTTGAGGTAGAAATACCAAACAACATAAAAGAAGATGAGATATCAGAATATCTACTTAATATAGAAGAATCATGGGAAGGATCTATTGATGAAAAACTACAATACTCAGAATACCAATTTGGTTCAGGTGTAGATGATTATGATGGTATGAATGATGATAGAGCAGAATCAGAGTGGAGATATCAATGTGATGAATTAAAAACAGGTGGGCACTTATGAAAAAATATAAATTATCATTATACGGTTGGGAAGTTGAAGCAGTTGGACATTCTCTAACAAATGCAAAGGTAGAAGAAATCCAAAACTTAATGAAAAAGAATAAGGTTGAGGAATTGTGGGAAGTAAGACATGAACTAGAAGATGAGGAAATTCTACCAGATTGGTGGAGTCCTGATTTGTTTCACGAAACATCTCCACTTGATAACTCTGCACTTCATTGTTATCTTTATGATAAAGATGAAAAGGAGATATCAACATTTCAATTCCATGATATTCCAAGTTCATGGGAAGTTATAGGAGATGAAGAAGCGGATAAACTTAATACAATACATTGTGCAATGCCGGAATATATAGAAGGTGTTGATAATATATTATGTTCCTTTGATGAAAATAAAGGAGGACTTCAAGAATATGAATTTGAATCAGATACAGTACCAACTGCCAAAGATTTCTATTATACTAATGGTTGTATAGAAACCGATGATGGAGATTGGGATATAATAGATAAACTATTTTTCAAAGGAGTAGAATTAGATATCTCCGATTGGGGAGATAACATGGGTAAAGCCTCAACAGTAGAAATATATCGTAAGGATAAACCAAACATAACATAAACCAAAAAAGTGATAAAGAAAATAAAACTATCAAGTGATAATCGTATGTTAAGAATAGGAGGAGGATATCATGAAGGTACACCCTTCTTTCGTATTGACTTATGGTGGGTAGGATACCGTATAGGTAAGTTCATACAGACTAAAGATGACACCCTGTTACCAATGGAAAACATTATAAATAAAAAAGAATGGAAATAATGAGTTTATTATACAAAGATAGAAAGGATATAGTAACATCAGTAGAGATTAAAAAACAATACGGAAGTAATACGTTAATATTTGATTTCTCAGCTGATTGTGGAAAGTTCGGTACTGATGAAATGTTAGATGGATATACTCTAACACCAGAACGGTTATTAGAGATATTACAAAGTAGTGAAATAATTACTGATGAAGAAAACTATTCTTAAATCCATCAAGTGTAGTCGGTGTGATAAAACGTTCACTGGAGGGTTGGAGTATAGGGAACATTTCTATACCCACTTAGGGGAGTGGGAAGAATCGGAAGATAAAGATGAATATATAAAACAAACAACAGAGTGAAAATAAACTTTAGATGGAGGGTTGTGTTGGTATTAGCATATATAACCTTTTCAGTAATATACACAACAGTACATTTAATAATTAAATTAATAACATAAAACAATAACAACATGACAGAAGGTGATTTAAAAGAAATGGGATTTGAAAAAGTAGAAGTATCTGCAGAAGAAGCAGGTGATGAACTTGGATTCTATTATTATGATTATAACATTGAACGTGACTGTATATCACTTATTACTAATTGTAATACTGATATTGTAGATAAGGAAGATTGGGTAGTTGAGATATTCGATTCTCTTAAACTAAGTACAACCAATAGAGAAGATGTAGAATCACTTATTAAAAGTATAAAACAATTTGGAAATGAATAAACTAATATGGAGTATGTATAATGAAAATCGTATATCATTAGAAGTAGCAGAAGAACTACTTGATTGTCATTATAATAGAAGTACATCACAGTACGCAAAATAATGGATTGGAACTTTATAGTATTATCTATATTTTTAACATATATACTTTTCGTTACATATTTAAATAACAAGGATGACTGACCACGAAGAACTAAGTGCACAACTACATAAAGCTCAAATGGCTAATAAGTCATATAGAAATCTACCTCAACGTATAATGATGCAGAGGTGGTTGGATTGTGATAGAGATGTTTATAAGTTTTGGGATACAATTGAGTGGGACAGTACTTGGTTAAAACACGATACTCCTGAAGAAGCACGACAAAGAGATATTGAACGAGAATATAACAAACATCCATTTAAAGAATTTATATCTAAAGAATCTATATTATTATGAGTCAAATATTAGAAATTATAGAAGGTTGGGGTAATGTAATTAAAGACCAATTCAATGCAGTTGACCCAATTACCAAAGAGTTAAGTAAAAAAAGGTTACTTGAGTGTAATGATTGTGCAATAAGACAGGGTAATAATTGTTCTCCTAGTATTTATGGATATCATGTTGTTACAAATGATAGAGTAAATGGGTGTGGATGTAACATTTCAGCGAAATCCTTATCAAGATCATCAATTTGTCCTTTAGGAAAATGGGAATAACAAAATAATATTATGAAAATATGTCAGATAATACATCAGTAAAATATAAATTATTCAAAATAAATGCTATTATGGAAAATGGAGATGATAAATCTCCCATAGTATTTACATTTGATTTACCAGGTACAGAAGAAGACTCTATTTATAAAACATTAGAAAATATGAAGTCAATAAAGAGAATAATATCCGTTGAAGAGATTAATCCTACTGTGGAAAGTGAATCTTACCCAAGATATCACAAATAATTAACTTTCATATATTTATTAGTATATAACAATGAACTAATGGGTTATTATGAATCGAGATTATCAACTTATTACAGCAAAATACACGTTGTTTGGTAGTCCAAAGTATTGGATTTTAACAAATCATGGAATATCTACTAATTTTTTAGTGGAAACGGGTCATAGTTACGATGATTCTGTACAATCTATCGATATTAATTTTGATTTTAACACCTTGGATATCATTAATAGTGATGATAATATTGGAAAAAAAGAGTTCAATAATTTTAAAATTGATTGGAAACAGATATTATTGGGGAAATCCATCAAAAAAGATATAATATTCTTAACAAAGAATCCAATAAATAGACTTATACAGGGAATTGTAGATGAAAAATTACAAATTTTAGAAAATCACAATCTTTTATCTTCTTTAATTTTAAAAACCTCACTATATACAAATTTTGGCAAGAAACTTTCAGATGAATTTTCGGATTGGCATGATTCCAAACAATTTCATGAGTTATTTCAAGAGGATATTTCAATACCATTAGAATTTAAAAAAATATTAGAACAAATAATATTAGATTTCATAATCTTTGAACTTAAAAATGATAATATCAAAGAGTGTATTAATCTATATTACAAATCAAATCATACATATCAAAATTTGTACTTTCTACATAATATGTGGTTCAAACCACCGACCAATTTTCTTAAAGAAAAAGTATCAATTATAGATATCGATAGAGAGTGTCTATTAAAAGTTTTTAATAATAAATACGGTATGGGTTTATTCTACAAGAACAACAGTACCTCTCCATATTCAGCTGTTCTTGATGTTCTTCAAAATCGAGAAGATTCCCTATATGAAGATATAGAGGTAATTATGAATGGTCAAGTTGTGTTGTGGAAATCATTAATAAAAAGACAATGAGCAATTTCGATGATATAAAAATTCCAAAACTAAATCAAAGAGATGGATTGTGGTTTAACTTATATGAGTTAAAAAATACATGGGTATTGACTCATCCAAAAATAGCATCTTCGTACATGGATTTTTATCAAAGAAGTCATCCAGATGAAATCATGCAAATGAGTGTACACTTCCAAGAGGAGTTCTTGGGTATTAATACCATACAAAAAACTACAGGAACATTACGAAACCCTGTGAAGTTCAGAAACGATTGGACATCCCTACTTCAGGGAAAGGAGATAGACAAACAAATTATATTTCTAACACGAAACCCCATTCAAAAGTTTATAACTGGATTAGTACAAGATTTTGTATTAACAGACCTAGATAAACATATTGTTAAAACACCATGGTTTCGTGATTTAATGATTAAAGAAAAACACGAACCTGTATTAGTAGATAGTTTTATAAGAAGAGCGTGTGGAGTTTATTTTCCAGATTTATCATCATTATCACTTTACCATAAAGATATATATGAATCCAGTATTAAATTCACATTAGATAAAATCCTTAATGATTCAGGTTTTAAAAAAACGTTTGATGTATTTACCAATGGACATATGTTTCAATCACAATTAGAGTTATATGATTTCATTATGAACCCACCTACTGAATTCAATATTAGCGCAATTAAGATATTGGATATTAACAAAGAAGATTTACAATTAACACTAGAATCATTCGGTGAAACCACACCACCTCAGATAACAAATGAACGTAAATTCAATAGTCATCCCCATAAGAGAAGTCCTATAATACAAGAAACCGTTAGACATATATTATCGAAACATGGAGATATGATTAATCAACTATTACTACCCAATTTATATGGATGGATTAATTTACTTAAAATTACATATCCAACAGATACCTCGGATAAAAAGGCAACGATAGATAATCCAATACATACTTTAGAAAAATTTCAATCGCAACAATATTTAAATAATCCATTCAAGGAATATAGTGATATATTTAAACCAGAATTATACCTATCGTGGTCAGATAAAGAATATTGCAAATTGAATTTGTATAATAAAAACACCATATAAAATTAGGTAGTCTCAATTATATTTCGTATATTTACATTATAAATAAAATATATGGCAATCAAACCTAAGTTTTTTCCGTTAACTGGTGATTTAAGAAACCTATTACTTCTTATAAAAAGTATTGGTGGTGATTATCCACATCAATCATTAGTTGATATGACACTAAGTTCAAATCAGTATCACAAAAATGATAGACAGTGGTTGAATAAAGTAAGGGAATGGCATATAGTAGTTAATATAACACTCAACTCAAATTTATTATAATGATGAAAAAATGTAACGTTTGTAATAAAGCAAAACCTTTAATTTTCTTTAAGAAGAATAAGAAAACTTGTAGAGGATGTGAACGAACATTAGGTAACTACCTAATGAGAATGTTAGTAAAATCAAGAAAACTAACACCAGCAGAAAGAATAGGTAATCGATTGGGTTATATGGGAACTGCATTTATTATGATGAGTCCTTATCTATTACCATATGATAACATAGGAGCTTACACTTATCTTTGTGGAGCAGTATTATCATTACCACAAGTTTGGTTAGCAAAACAATGGAATTTAGTATTAATTAATCTTAACCTATTAATTGGTTATGGTATATTTTTATTTGGATAAATATGGAGAAAGAACACATATACGAAAACAACCTACATATCATGGATATGGTTATTGATGAACTTATGATGGTAAGAACAATACAAGAAATAGAGAAATTTGATAAAGCACTTCAGATGACTTTTTTAAAGATGTTCCCTACTGTGAATCCAAAAGCGGATATCATAGAGGAAATGTTTAAAGAGTATTGTGGTGATTACAATATTAAAGAGTGGTATGAATCTTTATTTAAGATTCCAATAAAAAAGATAGTTTAGAAGATATGCAAGAATGGTACACCTATATAGTTAAATGTTCAGATAATTCTTTGTACACAGGAATCACAACAGATTTAGAACGAAGAGTAAATGAACATAACAGTTCTAACAAAGGAGCAAAATATACAAAAACAAGAAGACCTGTTAAATTAGTATATAATGAAACACAAGAAGATAGATCATCAGCATCTAAAAGAGAGTCGGCAATAAAGAAATTAAGTAGAGTAGGTAAATTAAAACTAATCAATTAAAACATAAAGATATGGAAACAATAGATGAAAATGGAATAGTAGGAAGTATGACACACATATTGAACGATTATAAATCAGGTGGTGGTTATCTTGATGGTGATAGTAAAGAGATATGGCAACAATTACAGACTAGTATAAATAATTTTGGTAATAATATACCAACCCCTCCAGACGAATACCCAAACGTATTAACAAATGAACATCGCATATGGTTGTTAGATCATCTTACTAGATTGGGTGAAGAAACTTCCAGTAGTATGAGTATTGTACAAGATGTAATACGAAGAGGAAAGTATTCGGATTGGGAACAAAACGAATTAAACGAGATGAGAAAAATTATGATAGAAATAAATGGAAGATAAAAATATAGATGAATATTATTCTAAAGGATTTACTCATGTAAAAAATGTTATACCCAAATCAGATTTAGAAATAGTAAGAGAAGAAGTTTTTCTTGATGGAACATATAGAACAGAAAATAATGTATCAAATGGAGATGAAAAGGATTTTGGTAATGGGGTTTGGTGGAAAGGATTTGATATGGCAACTCATGTAAGTCCTATACTTAAAGAGTATTATGAATCTCACATGATGTACGACTTATCTAAAAAATTCTTCAAATCAGATGAGTTTTATTTTTTCAATGATGAGATTGTAATAAAATATGCAAACGAACCAAACAAGTTTATGTTACATACTGATGTTGAATATGGACCACAACCCAATTTAGATTTTCATCACATAAACTTTTATTGGATACTTGATGATTTTACAGATAAGAATGGTGCAATTAGATTTCAAGATATTAGAGAAGAAAGAGTAACTGAAGAAAATCTTTGGTTAGATCATGGAGATGAACCACCTGGTGGTGGATGGGAATGGCTATATCCAAAGAAAGGTGATGTGGTGGTGTTTAGTGGAAAAACTCTTCACTATTCAGTACCAAACCTAACCAATGGACATAGAAGAGCATGGTCTTGTCAATACACTTCTATACCAATCGGTAATCTTCCATACGATAACAAAAAACATAACTGTGATACTTGGAAGTGGTTTTATAGTGATAGATTTGTAACAAAATCTCAAAAGTATTTAGTAAAGAGCAGGATGGCCAGTTCTTTTTAAAGGAACTTCAAACAAATAACGGTAACAAAAAGAAAACAAGCACACATTATGAATTGGATTGAGGTAATAGGATGGGTAGGTAACGTAGTGGTAATAACACAGTTTCTACAAAAGGATATGTTAAGGTTAAGGATATACGGAGCAATCGGAGGTTTAGTATGGTTAGTAGTAGCCATCATGATGAACTCTTTATCATTAATCGTATTAAACCTAACAATCATAGGGATACAGTTATATCACATAAGGAAGTTAAGGATAGAACAGAAGAAGACTCCATTAGATTACCCCATCGTATATCAAGGAATAGAGATACAAGATAGAATCACCTCCAAAGTAAACAAAGCAACTACTCCCAAGTAAACAATGCAAGATTGAAATAAAGATTTAAAACCTCGTACTTAACCGTATGAGGTTATTTTTTACTATTTATCTAAAAGTACAAGGAAAAAAATTCCCTCGAAAAAAGAATTTCGGTACATATGATAATACAATAGGGTATAACATTAAAGAACGGAGACCATATAACACTCATAACATAATACAGATGAAAGATTATAACGATGATGATTACGATAATAACGATGAAGATGATTTATTCGGAACACATCGTCTACACCAAGAGATAGAACGTAGTATGTTTCTTCAGGATGCATCAAGAGGTTACTCACTTGTCCTTGACCCTAAAGAGTTTAAAGAACTATTTGGTACAATCACTCATGAAGATAAAGAAGACCTCACACAATCCTTCTTTACCCAATACCATCGGTTAGGAGTAAGGGTAGATAACCTTGTAGATGTATGGGGGTTGGATTGGATATGGGTTATACTCAAACACATAGAATCTACCGAAGAATACGAGCTGTGTTCTATCATAGTAGATATTATGGATGAATATTCTCACCCACACATCCATTCTTTACTAAATGGAGATAGTAGGAAGACTCTAATATAAGGGACTGAGAAGACTGAATAAGGTTTGATAGCGCTGAGGATAACGACTTATAGTGATTTTATAGAACTATCAATAAAAAGAAAGGGAAAAATCTTTTCGACTGAATAAACTTAAAAACGACTTGGGAAAAAAATCTTTAGTTTTGACACTAAAAAAAATTAAGAAAAACGACACTACCCTTAGTGATCATACTATTGAGTTATCGGTTTGTACTTTTTCTTTATTCTTTTTTCTTCTAAAGTTGTCTGGAGCGCTATAACTATATAGGATTTTAAAAAAACATAAAAAAACTTTTCAACAAGTTATTAACAATTGAGGAAAAAGGATTTAAACCTCGTACTCTCATACTCCCTTTTCGAACCCCATTAAAAAATAAATGAATAAAAACTTGTATATATGAAAAGTTTTTTGTATATTTGTATAATTATATAACTGAACAATTTATACTATGACAATAAAAGAATATCGTAAATGGATTAATTCCCTTCCTAAAGAACTTGATGGATTCGAATTAGTACATAGAGAATATTACGATTCAACCGATGATGAGATACTTGGAAAAGAAACCGAAGTGTATTCCGTACACATTGATAACCCAAATAAAAAAGCTTGTAATATGCACCAAAAATCATATATGAAATTCCAAGAGGGAAATAATGTAACACAATTAAATGTTCCTAATATGGAACAACCAATTCACTAATAATGAATAATGATATAAAATGGATATATGTTATATTGGCAACCCTTCTCTTTGTGTTGGCACAAGCAGGAGCTTGGTTACAACATAATCTACAATTTAAATACCCAAAGTATGGGCCCGAATGGTGGGGGTGGTATGTTGCGGCATTACCACTTACATGGTTATTCCTTAAAGCAACACAATATGGTGTGAATGGATTTGGTGGTTCTTTGTGGGCTAATAGATTTTTAGGTTTTGCAACGGGTATGTTATTGTATGGGGTACTCACGAGTTACTTCTTCAATCAGCCGATGACAACTAAGATATGGGTACAGGTAGGCCTATGTGCTCTCATAATGTGTGTGCAGATATTTTGGAAAACACCAATAGTAAAATAAAGATATGTTAGGATCATTTACAAGTAATGTACATACAAATCAGGTAGAAGCCTCTTTTGTATCTGAGTTAATAAATCATAAAGCTCTTTTCATAGGAAACGGAAATATAAACAACTCAGGGTTTATTGGATTAAACATATCAGATGATGATGAAAATAATCATTCGATAGCTATGCCAGGAGATTACACCAAACTTAAATACAAACACTTTGATACTATATGTTGTCACTTCATGGAAATGAGAAATGGTAGTTGGAATGATGAGACACGTGGAACAATGGAACGAGAGTTATCTGATTTGGATATATCATGTGATACACTTGTTATTGATTTTCTAGGTGAAGGATTTAGTTTAGATAGTGATTTAGATTGTATAGTTAATAATCACATATATAAAAATTGGAATCCATCTAAGATTAAAATATTAACTCCATTTTATGATTGTAGTAAATTAAAGAAATTATATCCACAATTTGAATTTTATGAACCTTCTCATAAACTTACAGGGCCTTTATTATTTTGTTCACCACAAAATTTAATGATACATGATAATCTAGAAAACAAAGTAACATTTGATATTACAATGGGAATGGAATGGAATCCAAATGAAAAAATTAAATTATTTGAGTGGTTGAATGGAGGGGAACGTGATTTTAGAGATATTACAATTCATAGATTAGTAGAAGAGAATATGATAGAACTTGGACATGTATCATATCTACATGGAAGAGAAGGAGGACAGGGCTATCAACAAGGAGAACCTACAAAACTTAAAACGAGGAATATTCGTTTACCATGGGAAACTAATCCAGAACATGATAGATTCTCCATTCAATCAAAAGTTGCAAGAGAAACATATGTTGGTGTTATATCTGAATCTTCAATAGGACATTTAGAATTCGATACCGAAAAATGTATGAAGCCTTTTTATAATTTACAATTTCCTATTATACTTGGATATGATGGTATAGTTGATAAGTTACGAAAACTTGGTTTTGATATGTTTGATGATATTATAGATCATTCATATGATAAATCACACGATGGTGGGAATTGGGGTGATATCAATAATGATGTTGCTTATTTTAAAGTAAACAAAATAATAATTGAATTAAAAAAATTAAACGATATCAACATACAACAACTATACTTAAAACAAAAAGAAAGATTTATTAAGAATCAGGAATTAGTTTACAAATACACAGTAACCAACAATAGAGTGTTGGAAGAAATAGCCGAGTTTGTGTTTGGAAACGATATTAAATGCAACAGAATAACCGATAATTATAATAAAATTTGGATAAAATAATTAGGTTATATGAATTATATTTCGTATATTAGTAATAATAAAAAATAAATAATGAGAAAAATAACATTTAAAATTGAGGATACAACCTCATCTAAAAATATAGAGTTCATAACAGATAGAACATCTGAATGGACAGAAGAACAATATTCTAGAAATCGAGAACCATTAACAATGGAATTAATAAGTGATGAAGAAACAAAAGAAACCGAGCCGTTATCAAGAGAAATTTGATTCGGATGAACAAATGAGTGTGGGTGAAATAACTCAACACATTGGAAAGAAGATGACCGAGAAAGTACAAAAGAGTACTAAGGATTTCAAACGGAAACCCAAGCATAAAAACAAACACGAAGATGATTATGATTGGTATCCGGATAATTTTTAAAATAAATTAAAATAAATTTGGTTATGTTAAATATATTTCGTATCTTTACAAAATAAACACCAAAGGCCCGTTCGTCTAACGGTTAGGACATGCGGTTTTCATCCGTAAAATAGGAGTTCGATTCTCCTACGGGCTACTAAACATTAAAAAATAAAATTATGATTACAATATTAATAGTACTATTATCGTTATGTATAACACTCTTGGCACGGGAGATTATAAAGTTAAAGAAACGAGTAACGGAATTACACAATGAAACTAATACAAGAGTTTCATCATACAATTCAGAAACAAATAATCATATCGATTCAATTGATATCAAATTAGATTCTCTTCATTTAATGATAAGAGAAACCGAAATTAAACTCACAGAAGGTACAAGGAAAAAGTTAGATTCTTTAATGGAACAACTCATTAAGAAGATACCAGTAACTAATGAAAAACTATTAAACGAGGTACAAAAGATGAGAGATGATTTTCTCGCATTAAGACAAAATTTATAAACAATAATTATGGAAGAATTTTTAGCATTTAGCATTGGAGTTATAACTTGTATTATTTTAGCAGGAGTAATTTATTCAGTTATAACAATTAGAAAAATAAAAGATGCATCCGAAATACTTGAAGATGATTTTGGAGATATACAAGAAAGGATAACGATGTTAGATAGAAGAGTAGATAAACTTGCAGATAATATTGGAAATCAAATTGATGAAATCAAAACCGATATGGGTAGTACATATGATGGTCTTATTAATGAAGTGGATGATATGATTGAAGAAGTATATGAAGAAGCAGCTATTCAATTAGAAAAACGATTCGAGCAAATTGAAACATTTCTCAAAAAAAATGTAAAACAACAATAACATGATATTATATCAACAACAATTGTTCTCATCCGAAGAATCGTTAGAGATTCGTAGTTATGTAAGAGAATTGAAAGATAGAGTTGTAACTATATACTTAAACGAAAAGTATGATAAGAATGGTGGACATAATTTAGCAGACCATATATCATGGTGGGAATCTAATAATAAATACGATTGGGTTCATAAAAGAATATTTGATTGGACATCTACGTTAGACCTTCCAAGAAAATTAGAAAAATTAGGAGCTGAATTTATTGTTCAAAAATATTTGAAAGGATTTGAATTCAAACCACACAATGACCATGTACTTGGTCCTGATAAGAAAACGATGTTACGAGATAGAGTATATAGTATTCTTATACAACTATCAGATGTATCTGAATATGAAGGTGGGGAATTATACGTTAACACCGATATAGAAAATAAAATAAACCAAACACAAGGTACTGTTTGTATATTTGATTCTGGACAAACACATTGGGTAAATAAAATAACAAAAGGAGAACGATGGAGTAGTACCATCTTCATAGAATCCGATTCACTTAAAAAACAATTATTATAAGTTATGGCAATAGAAATGGAATTAAAAGAATTTATGTTCACCTTTGAAGGTGGTGGATGGAATACGGTATGGGCAAAAACTCGTAGAGGAGCAGTTAAAGAAGCAGTTCGTCAATACGCAGATAACCCAAGATTGGTTGTAAAGGAATCATCAGTAAACTTGGCCACTAAAGATGGATTAAAAAGAGCAATGGCTTTATTTTATTAATATATAATACAACGGAGGATTGGACAGTGGTTGTCAAGTAGTCTTGAAAACTATCGGGTGTTAAAGCTTTGCAGGTTCGAATCCTGTGTCCTCCGCAACAAGGGGAATTAGCTCAGTTGGCTAGAGCACTACGCTTGCACCGTAGGGGTCATCGGTTCGAATCCGATATTCTCCACATTAGAGAGATAGTAAAGCTGTAATTGGGAAGTAGAGAGAATTAATTAGCGAAAAAAGGTTTGTAGTAGCTAGGCGTCTCTAATTGCACCCAATCAGAAACCTTGAAAGACCCGAAATATCTCTCTTATATTATAACAGTTAAGTACTTCGGTTCTTAATTGGAAACTAAATGGCGTTGCGTTGACACCTCTGCAGGGGTTACAACTAAGAATCGACCTTTATAGCGTGTGACCACAATCGCCTTCTAACACATTTAGTTTCAATTGCTCCCATAGCTCAGTTGGCTAGAGCAGCTGATTTGTAATCAGCAGGTCGTAAGTTCGAGTCTTACTGGGAGCTCAATAATAATTTAAAAACAAAATGATATTTCCTTCTAATAAAAGAAAAGCTAGATACATCAACAAACGATTATATCTTATTCATGGGGTAATACCAATTGATAGAGTTAAAAATCCTACTATGATTAAAGAATGGTTGGGAGTTGATACTGCATTTAAAGTAAACAGAGAAGGAACATATTGGTTTTGTGAAGAAGTACAGGAAGTAGAATGGGAAGAAATTTAAAATTATAATAAATATGAATTGGGATGAGTATTTTATAAACATTGCAGAGCAAGTAAAATTAAAATCAAAAGATATCAGAACCCAGATTGGTGTAGTATTAGTTGGTAAAAATAATGAAATTGTTTCTACTGGATATAATTCATTTCCAAGAGGCATCAATGATACTATTGATGATAGACAAGAAAAACCTGAGAAATATTATTGGTTCGAACACGCAGAAAGAAATGCTATTTATAATGCTGCTAGAATTGGTGTATCTACTTTAGGTACAACGATGTATATGACTTGTGATATTAGTTGTGCTGATTGTGCCAGAGGAATTATATCTGCAGGAATTACGAAGGTGGTTTTTAAAACATCAACAAAGCCATGGAATGAAGTATGGAAACAATCTGCAAAACGTTCTAATCAAATGTTTAAAGAAGCCGGAGTAGAAGTTAAATTTTACAATAAAACATCTTCCTAAATATAATTTTATTACTATTTATAATTATACCACTATCATCACTACTTAAACCAAAAACAAAATGGGAACATCATCACTAGAACAACAAAAAGTAAATTCTGATATTATTAATGAGATTGTAAAGTTAAAGTTATTACCCCAAACAATGGGAACTAAAAAACAAATACAAAAATTACAACAACAATTAAATAATAAGTAATGAGTGTAGAGAATGAAATAGAAGAACTTTTATACAAAGCCCATTCAGAGGGAATTTATCGAGAGGTAATGGACCTAGCATCTAAATACACAAAACTACCTGAGTACAAATACAAGAGAGAAGATGCATATATAAATGCATATAAGGATACCACATCCAAAGGATAAATTTCAAACTTAGATATTTATACTTGTATGGCACGAAGAAGTATATTTAGGAATCGAAAACGAACACCGGCTGGATTAAATCCGGCTTCTGTATTACGTCCAACAAAAGGAATCACACCCAGACCATCTGAACAAGCTTTAGAACAACCTACTGGTGCAACCTCTATTCAAGATGAACAAATGAGTTCATTTGCACCTGATTCAAACTCAGAAGTAACCTCATTAGATAATATATCTGATAAAGTAGTACAGGTAGAGAATGAATCTTCTTTACCATATGTACGTAATCCGTATCCGGTTGAGATTGGAACAGATCCAAGTGGTAATTATACTGCAGATGGTGGAGGTATCAAATTAACAGGAAAATACGATGAAAACTTTCTAACTTTCAAAAAAATAGCAATTGATGATATCCAAACTTTCAAAGGAAATATAAAGTTCTTAGTACAGTTTGTAGATAATAACCAAACATGGACATCTGAGGGATATAAGCAACAACTTCAAGTTGAACTCAATACCAACAACCCATATATAAACAGAAATACGGTTTCGGTTGTTTCTATATCTAATAAGTTCCTATCCCAATATACAGATTCCCCTAAATTTAAAATAGGAGAAGCGTATGCTGAAACAACAGTAACTCAAAATTTTAAAGAAATACAAGAAATTTTAAAACATATTGATTGGATGTGTGGATCTAACTCAAATACACTACGTTTAGCAAGTAGTATGGGAACGGAAGTTTTTTCATCAATCATAGATGAGGCAGCTCCTGATTTTTTAGGATTTGACCACGAAGAAGCAGTAGATGCTTTAATTAACGGAGATGGAACGTTACCAACCGAAACCCAAAATGTATCAACAGATATTGGTGAATCCACATCAGCAGAACCATCAAGTGGAGGGGGTGGAAGCACAACCACAACAACCACAAGTTCACCACCAATAAACGATATGTTCCCACCATTCGGATTCCCCGGTACGGCACTCTTTGAAAAGCAAACATTTCAAGGTACGGAATATGAATGGAGGTCTGAAAGAATTGCACTCTTCGGTGATAGAGGAACAGATAACGGAACGTGGATGAGAGTTAATACAAATACAACACAAACTAACAGTACTACATCTAACCTACCAATTGGTAATATTACAATGGGAACTTTGGGTAATTCATTTGGTGGAGGAAAAATTATATGTGGAGAACTATACCGACAGGGATTCTTATCAGAAGAAGTATGGGAAGCGGATCAAGAATTTGGAAAACTTTTATTTAAAACACACCCTCGTGTAATGTTAGGTTATACATTTTGGGCAAGGAACGTTGTTAAGTATATGAAAGAGAATCCATCTCACACAAAATATTTATATAGAATATTCAAACCATGGACAGAGCAAATGGCTTATACAATGGGAATATCTAACAAATACAATATAGTAGGAAGTGTTACACAAAAAATCGGATTTGTTTATTCTCTGATTGTTTATAACTATTATCAAATAAAGTGGAAAAGATTTACGATATGATAGGAGATGTACATAGAACAGTTTCATGGAAACGGTATTTACTACCAACCGATGAACCAAGGGTAATTAAATTTTTAGAATCAAGAGGAAATGAGGTATTCTATCAAATATCTGCAGCTATAAATGAGGCAGTAATTAGTAATAGAAAATCCATTGTTCTTTTAATTCACCCTAATATAAAAAATGTTATAGAAATTAAGAAAAAAGATTTCATAACTGTTTTGGATAGAGCAAATGAATGGTTTATTTCTAAAGAAAAATACGAAGTATGTTCTGTAATTAGTGGGTATAAAGAAAATGTATTAAAAAAATCTTTGAAGATAAAGAACATTAAACACAAACAAAGTTTAATTTAATTATATTTATATACAACACAGTAATATTTAACATTAGGAAAACAATACATGAAAGGAACATTATTTTCAGCAGACTTTATTAAAGATGCAGATGCAAATCTAAGACTTCTAGAACTAAACACAGATACAGGATTTATAGCAAATACACTATCGAGTAGATTTGACTTTACATCATTTATATCTATATTAAATTCAAACTCTATTACAGAATTAGTACTTGTATATAAATCAATGCAGAGAGGCTTTGTAGCTTTACTTAAAGATACAATTGCAACTGATGCAACATTTATTACAACAGTAACAGAACAAGTAGAAGATGCAAATGCAATCTATCCAACAGCAGTAACGGATTCATCTGAAAAGTTTATCTTAAGATTGGCATATGATGAAAACGCATTATTTGATTCCACCTATTGTAAAGATAGAGCAAATGTACAGAAACTATTTTATGATAATTCAGCAACAGGTTCTATACCTGAGTTTTATTATAGTGGAAGTGAATATATAGTAAATACATTAACAAGTGATGTTAATGACCACACATTATTACCTGATTTTGTTACAAAACCAAAATCTCAAGAACACGTTCCTTTATCTTTTTATGATATAAAAGGATCAGATTCATCATCTGAAGATAGAATCACCAACTTTGTAGATGAATATGTTAATTTAGAAACACATACAATTGAAAAATTTCATTACAATGCAACCGATATAACCGATGATGGTAAAATTAGTGGATATAGAATAGTTGGTATTGTGTACGGAGCAGATATAGAATATGTGAATATAGGACAATGGAGAGTTCAATCTTTTTTTGAAATACCAACTACTGCGGAAATTGATTACATAACAGCCCATAGTGATTCCTTCGCAACTAGATACCACGATAAGCATTATTATCAATTTACTTCAAACTGGCTAAGAACAACATCGGGTGATGGTTTGTTGTTAGGACAATCTATATTAAATCTAGATAACACATCTGGACAAATTGAGTTACTTGAAGCTAATGATGTTGTAAAATCTATTTTTATAAATGGATTACCTGATGGTGATGTTCAAAGTATGTATGATACGTGGAGTTCTAGTGGAATATCATTCCCTTCTGGTTCATATGTTACCTCTTCTGTTGTAGAAAGTATAACTGAGTTGGATACAAATAAATCATATGGAATATTAGGAGAGCTTAAAGTATCCGAAACAGATGCAATATATTCAACCACAGGAAAACATTACTTAGTATATAGTACTGGTTCAAATGAAATGAGTTTTAAAAGCCAATTTAGAATAGATGCAACTGATGATTTTTTACTTGACCCAAGTGGTAGTTTAATTCCAATTACATCAAACAAATTGATAATACTTGATGATGCAATAACTGATTCTTTATATAAAATTGATGTTGAAACACTAGATACATATTTCGTAAGTTCTTCAATTGCACCAGTTGTAGTTCACAATGCATGTTTTATTGCAGGAACTCAAATTACTTTATCAGATTGGTCAACTAAAAATATTGAAGATGTTGTAGTTGGCGATGTTGTTATATCGTTTAATGAAGAATCAGAAAAACAAGAAGATAAGGAAGTTTTATCACTATTATCACCATTACATGATGATTTAGTAAAATATACTTTATCTAACGGAACTGTAATAACTTCAACTTTTGACCACCCATACTATGTTAACGGATTAGAACTAGCTTCTTATAGACCTGAATGGACAAATGAAAGATATGAGGCATTATCTGGAGTAATTGAAATTAAGGTAGGAGATGTAGTTAATTTAGAAGCAAATGATGAATCTTCGGCACACATTATCAGTATTGAAGAACAACCTACCGAAGCAACCCAAACTTACATATTTCACGTTAAAGATAATATGAACTTCTACGCGAATGGAATTCTAACACATAATAAATACCTTAAGCCCCCTTGTTGTTTCATAGCTGGTACTGAAATTACATTATCTAATGGTGATTCTAAAAACATAGAAGATATCATAGTAGGTGATGAGGTGATTGGTTGGAAAGATGGAGAACGTAGTAATGGTTCTGTAATTGCATTAAAACCAACAATATTGGGTGAACGTAAATTGCATATTATAAATGAATTGGAAACACGATTCACAGATGAACATCCTTTCTTAACAGAAGATGGTTGGAAATCTATCAGACCAGAAGATGGTACTGAATATGGTATATTAAAAGTTGGTGATAAAATAAACGTAAACGAAGAATGGATAGAGATACAAACTTTGAGTGAAATTGAAGGTGAAGGATATGATCAACCTGTTTACAACTTTACAGTAGAAGATATTAATAGTTATATCGCAGATGGTATAATAGTACATAACAAATAAGGAAAAATAAAATGGCAAATATATTAGATAACTTTAAAGAACTAAGTATCTCGGATGTTAATGATAGAGTTAACTATTCGTTAACAACGGATGAGAGTACAAAAGCAACAACAATTCTTGACAACTTTTTTACTTATTTTAAAACGAAACATTCATAGGAACTAATTAAAAAACGTGGTTTAATGATATGGATGTATCAAAAATAAATCAATTTAGGTTATTTAAAGAAGATTTTAAAAAGATATCACATAATCGTGAATACTCTATTAAATACATAGAGTCAAATTCATACCAAGAATATATCGAAGAAATCCTATCTATCTCAAGATTAATGCATAAAGATTTTGAATGGGATGGGATACCGACTGAAGTAGATATTCACCAACGATTTGAAAATAATTCCGAGTGTTTTATATACTACTATAATAATAACCCAGTTGGTTGGACTTGGTTTCACTCACACGTTTCCATTGATTGGAAATCAATTTATCAAAAATTAAATAATAATGAACTGTATGTTGGTGGTGCGTTTGTATCTAAGACATGTAACTTACCACCTATTTCTGGATTTATGTTTTATAACATTTCATTTTGGAAATGGCTAACTGAATTTGATTATAATACAATCTATTTATATTCAGATTCTTGGAATAGAGCATCAGCACAACTATGCTATAAAAGTGGATTTACTAAATATAATTTTATAAAAGAATAGAATGGCAACACAAAACAAAGAAAAACAAGCTCCGAAAGGAAAAGTTAAATTTGAAATTACATTATCCGATGAACAAAAAGAAGCGAAGTCGAAAATACTTGGACATCCTTATAACTTTGTTCTTGGAAAGGCTGGTAGTGGTAAAACATTATTAGCAGTTCAAATCGGATTAGATATGTTTTTTCAGAGAAAGATTAATCAAATCATTATAACAAGACCAACAGTATCTAATGAAGATAATGGATATCTACCAGGTTCTTTAAATGAAAAGATGGAGCCCTGGTTAGTTCCAATTCGTTCTAATATGAGAAAGGTTTATAACAAACCAGCTATATTGGAAAAGATGGAGAACGATGAGAACATTGAATTAGTATCTCTATCACACTTTAGAGGAAGAACATTTGAGAACGCTATTGTAATTGTAGATGAGTTCCAAAACTTAACTAAACAACAACTTAGTATGGTATTGGGTAGATTGGGTAAAGGTTCAACGATGATACTATGTGGAGACCCTCAACAAATTGATTTAAAGTTTCCAAATGATTCTGCTATCAATGAGGTTGCTAAAGTAAAAGAATCCAAATATGTTTTCTCCGTTAACTTATTAGATAACCACAGACACGCATCACTTGATGAGATATTGAGATTATTACAAAATTATGCATAAAAATACTTGTTGGTTCTTTGGTGATTCATTTACACGTGGTAATGGATGTCATCCCAATCACGAGTATTATAAATCATCTTATACTCATGGGTGTGAACGATGGACTACTACTATATCTAAAACATTAGATATGACAGAAGTAAATACTGCCATGGGTGGGGAGTCAAACCTTGGAATTTTAAATTCGTTAATATCCAATATTAAAAATATTAAAAAAGGAGATTGTGTAATCTTGGGAGATACTCGACCCGTTCGGGTAAGTAGTTTTGATGATAGTGGTACTCGGATTAATATTATAAATGACCCACATTTTAACTATACTCAAGGAAATTCTAAATATATATTTGATTACATCTATCATGAAATTGTACCAAAAGAAGATATGTATTTAGAGTTCTATCAAAAAATGTTTAAGGAATTATTAGATGAATTAAAAAGAAGAGGTGTGCATACTTATTATTGGAAACATACAGATATTTGGTTTCCCACTAATATGTTTAATACTATAACCGAAGATACGAATGGAGTAATTCAGAACTTACATTGGTCATGGAAAGGACATGCCAAGATGACAGAATTTATATTAACCAATATAGAAAATAGTAATCCACTTATATGAGATTTGATAAAATATTAAATCACATGGAATGTAATGAGTTTGTTGAGTATTTTAACTCACAATCTTACTATGATGATAATCAAGTTAAGAATTCTAAGATATTACACAACTGGCCAATGGCAATGGAATTGTGTATAAAATTAACAAAACAAATTGAAGATAAGACAGAACTTCTACTTATACCACATCAAGGTTGGATTCGTAAATATACTAAAGGAAACATTTTAAAAAAACATCGAGATGGACGAGCCGATTATGCATTGAGTATTGCATTGGATACTTCTGATTCAACTTTAAATCCATTACTATTATATTACGATGATATTCCTACTGAAGTTAATTTAGAAAAAGGTGATGGATATTTTTTTGAAGGTAGTGTTATTCAACATGAGCGAAAAGAAATAAAATCAGATTACATATATGGATTATACTTAGGGTATTTAAAAAGACCACCCACTATGTTAATCTAATTAAGAGTTCCTTTATGGATGCTACCTTAGAGGTGAAAATTCCCCCACATTTTTAATTAAGTGATGGGGGATTTTTAATTAAAAATAATTCACTTTTTATTAGGTTATTCCAATAATAAGTCGTATATTACATATGTAATAAAGAGAGAGATATTACACTAAACCTTAAAAACATTAAAGATGAAAAGTAAATTTGAAATTTGGATTGAGAAAGTTAATAGTGAAAGAAAAGAATATTGGGATAAAGAATACGAATCATTAGAAGTTACCAAAGGTAATAAGTATATGAAAGTTATGGATGGTGATACTGTTTGGGCATTCATCTCTATGGTAGATGGTTTATTAAAAAACTCACCAATTAAAAAAGGAGATTTACTAAAACCAGCTGGTTGGAGAACACCGGCAAAACATAGTAGAGGTAACATCTTTGATGGAACTGATTCTTGGACATTTCATGGACCAAGTTATTTGAAATAATTAAACCTTAAAACAATTAAAATGGATACACAAAAACAAATACAATTGATTAGTGAAATCGTTACAGAATTCTTTGATGAGAATGCAATGTACACAGGAATAGATGATATGAATGAAGAAAATACAACTCATATTATACGAATCGGTACAAGTATATTATGTACTAAATGGAACGTTGGTTATGAAGGTGGTGGATTCGTTCAAGCGGTTGTTGGAAATGATTTAACAATGGCAGTTAGTAGAGCAGATGGAACGTGTATAAAAGCATTGAAATTCTTTGTTCAACTGATGAACAATGTGGGAAGACCAAATTTCGATTAATCAAAATAAATACGAAATGACTTGTATAATCCAATAATAAGTCGTATATTACATAAGTAATAAGAGAGATAATTAACCTTAAAAACCTTAAAAATGAACATAATTAAAGAGATTAAAGATTTTACTAAGTATTGTAATGAATTTTACAACCTTAAAGGTGGTGTTTACCCAATAGCTACCAAAGAAGAAATAGATTGGGCAATAAGAAAATTCCTTCTACAACCAAACATTGTTCCTATTGATTTTGATTCTCATGATAGAGAACAAGTTAGACAAATAATCGGTAAATAAACACGAAAAAGCTTGGTAAATCCAATAAAAAGTCGTATATTTATAAAGTAAATGAGTGATAATACTAACCTTAACAAAGAAAAAGATTTGAAGAAAAAAATAGTTTACATCGATATGGATGGAGTTTTAGTTGATTTAGAAAAGGCGTTTGATAAGTTTTTCAAACTTCACCCTTATCTTAAAGAAAGATACAAAGATAATCCTGACCATATCCAAGGTATATTCAGAAACCCACCTCCAATCAAAGGAGCAATTGAAGCCGTAAAGAAATTACACGAAAGTGGTAAGTATGAATTGATGATTGCAACTGCAGCTCCTTGGGGAAATCCAGGTTCAAATAGTGATAAAAGATTTTGGATTGAAGATTACTTCGGAAATCTATTCCACAAGAAAATGTTTATCACACACAGAAAGGATTTGTTAATGGGTGATTACCTTATTGATGATAGAGTTAAGAATGGTGCTGGTGAGTTTAGTGGTGAGTTGTTAAGATTCGGTTTGGATTGGGAAAACAACTACACACCAAATGAGTATCCAACTTGGGATAGTATATTAACTAAATTAAATGTATAATCCAATTATATGGTTAAGGGTACTCTTTATTAGAATACCTAAAGAAATTAAGTATTGGTTTCATCAGATGTATATGCAAGAAAAAATAAGATTTTAATATGAAAGATAACCACAGAAAAGAACAAACAGAAAAATTCGCATTAAATGGATTAGCATTTTGTGGAGTACTACTTGTGGTATTGGTATTATTATCATCACTAATGAGTTGTTCAACTGAAGATGATATCTTTGAACCACAAGAACCAACTCTAGAAATAGATGGTAGATTGATTATGGATTCAAATGGATACTATCACTTAGAACTAAATCAAAATACTAATCAAACAATACACACAGTAAGTGGTACAGTTGGCAATACACTTAATCTACCTCCTTTAAAAGTAGAATGGGAAAGTAACTTACAATGGGTATATCAAGATATGCTAGTTGATGTAAGTAACTCTTCTTCATATGTTATGGATGGAACTGTTAATAATGTAATAGGACCAGTTAGAACAATGGTAGGAGATACTCTTATACTAACAGGCACTATTCGAGAATATCTTATTAGTGATAGTATAAAAATAGTATTAGAATAATGAAAGATTTGGAAATTGAATTTCCTGTAACCCCAATTACAGAAAAAACATTCATACGTCAAGGATGGGAAAAGTGTACTGAAGAAGAAGTAGATGATGAAGGAGAAGTAACAAAGTTTTCCTATTGGGTACTT
>Ga0209830_10001039_pt1 | contig 25782 bp, 24 predicted proteins | sample ArcticOcean_MG_C_12_FD_187439 | JGI IMG/M metagenome (GOLD analysis project Ga0209830, IMG submission 187439) | Marine microbial communities from western Arctic Ocean - ArcticOcean_MG_CB8_130 (SPAdes) (version 2) | ecosystem: Environmental > Aquatic > Marine > Oceanic | place: Arctic Ocean...
AAACTGAGTCCAAATCTCTTAAAGGGCGTGTAGAGTCCTTGAATAAATACTGTTTTTTCAGTTCCAATATCAAAACTGTTCTCTCCTGCCTCTTCCTTGCTGACCCACCCTCTGTTGATAAGAAACAACTGCTGGCTATCCGACTTGAATGCTGAAAAAACTTCGTAGCCTGCTGTTTGTCTGTAGATCCTGTTGTCTAGAAAATAAGTTTTGGGCAGGTATTTACCGGTTAGCGTAATGTTCCTGTAATCACGCTTTTCTTTAGCAAGCAAAGACATTTCTGTTTCTTCCATAGGGGGTAGAGATTTGTTCAAATCGTGAAGGTCCCACATCGCGTTCTTTTCGATTCCTCTTTGGACTTGCCACGCTCCCAGATACAAAAGGATTGGGAAGAAAAAGATAAAGAATAAGGCCATTGCCCTTCCCGGTTTAAATTTTTTTATTAACAACTATTTACCTTACTGTTCCTTAGTCTGTATACTGCTTTTCTTCAAAAATGTATAAATATTTTGTAATCTTCTTAATAGTCTCAATGCTAATAAGCTTGTTTAGCGGAGCCGTATTCTTAATTAAAGACGGGGGCTCTTCCAAACGCACGGTCCACAGCCTAGGAATCAGAGTTTCGATAGCCGTTGTTTTGTTCGTAACACTTATTTTTGGCTTTCTGACCGGTCAAATAGGGCCAAACTCTTAAGTCCTTTTAAAGAACATAAATAAAGGCAACCAAACAAACCCAAACTACATCAACAAAGTGCCAATACCAAGACCCGGCTTCAAAGCCAAAATGATCGTCTGCATCAAAATGCCCGTTAAGACTTCTTAAAAGCATTACCGTTAGAATTACAGCTCCAAGACACACATGGAAACCATGGAAGCCTGTGAGCATAAAGAAAGTTGTACCGTAGACTCCTGTTCCGAGAGTTAGGCCCATATGTGAATAAGCTTCGTAATATTCCAAGATTTGGAAACCAACGAAAGTGTACCCTAAGACCAAAGTAGCTCCCAACCAGACATTGAATTGCCTTCTGTTTCCATTTTTTAATCCTAAATGCGCTATGTGAACCGTTACGCTAGAAGACAACAAAAATAATGTATTCCACAAAGGAAGCCAGCCCAAGACTCCTTTGAGGCCGCCTTCTGAGTATGCAGTGTTGATAGACATGTCGTGCTCAGGACCAGCAAAAGCTTCATTACCAACCACTTCACCCGGCGTTATCATAAGAGGCCAAGTTGCTTCAAATCCAGGCCACAACATATTAGCTATGCCTTTCTCGCCTTCTCCACCTAACCAAGGTACTGAGAAGTTTCTTATATATGCAAGCGCAAAGAAAAAAGCGAAAAAGAACATGACTTCAGAAAAAATGAACCATGCCATGCCGTAGACGTAAGAATTCTTAAGCATTGGATTGTTAAGTCCTGCCTGGTTCTCTTTAATTGTTGCACCGAACCAGAAGTACATGGTCGTCCACATCATTGCAAAAGAAAGTAAAAGGATTAAGTAGGAGTTAGATTCAATTCCTTTTCCGGCATCTATAACCGTATTGGCGGCACCTATAATAAAAACAAGCATAGTTACTGCCATAGAAAATGGAAGTTTGCTTGATTCAGGTACGTAATAAGCTTGTTCTGACATTTAATCCCCTTTATAAATTCGCTATTTTATCTTTTTTGGTAAATTGATCCGTTATATCAAACAGAGTGTAGCCAAGGCTTAAAGATCCTATTTCCTTTGGCAATGCCGGGTCTACAATAAACCTAACCGGCAACTCAATTCTTTCTCCGGCGGCCAATGTTTGACGCTCAAAGCAAAAACATTCTGTTTTGTGAAAGTACTCGGCGCCTCTTCCAGGAGAAACGCTTGGAATCACTTGCCCTATCATTTCTCTATCGGTTGTATTCTTAAAAACAAAAATTGCTTCTTGTTGGCTGCCGGTCATTATTCTCATTTGAACTTCTTCGGATTCAAAGGTCCAAGGCATCGACTCATTGTTATGAGTCATAAATTGAATAAGCACTTCTCGTTGTTCCATTGCCTTCGAAGACTCGCTCAAGAAACTCGGTCCTGTAACTTTTCCATTTAACCCAGTTATTTCACAAAAAACATCATAAATAGGAACCAAGAGCCAGCCAAAAGCAAACATGCCGACAACAATGCCTAGCAAGTTTCTTATGGTTTTCTTGGACTCCATCTTGTTACTTTACTTGTGGTTGTACTGTAAACGTATGGTAAGGAGCAGGCGAATCTATAGTCCATTCCAGTCCTAAGTTTTCAGCACCCTCCCAAACCTCTGCTCTTGCTTTCTTGCCGCCTCTGATGGATTTGATAACGATAAACAAGAACAACAATTGTGTTAGACCGAAGATAAAGGCACCAACGCTAATTAGCATATTAAAGTCTGCAAATTGCAGAGCGTAATCAGGATAACGTCTTGGCATGCCTGCCAGTCCTACAAAATGCATCGGGAAAAAGGTTAAGTTCACAGAGAAGAAGGTTAACCAAAAATGTGTTTTTCCTAAAATCTCATCGTACATGTTGCCAGTCCATTTAGGCAGCCAGTAATAAACACCTGAGATTATTCCGAACAACGCTCCAGGTACTAGAACGTAATGGAAATGAGCCACAACAAAATAAGTATCGTGGTATTGAAAATCTGCAGGAACTATCGCAAGCATGAGTCCTGAAAAACCACCTATCGTAAACAATGCTACGAAGGCTATTGCAAATAGCATTGGCGTTTCAAAAGTAATGGATCCTCTGAACATAGTAGCAATCCAATTAAACACCTTCACACCAGTTGGTATGGCTATTAGCATGGTCGAGTACATAAAAAATAACTCGCCAGCCAAAGGCATTCCTACCGTAAACATGTGGTGAGCCCAAACTACGAATGACAATACTGCTATTGAGGCCATTGCGTAAACCATTGAAGAATATCCAAATATTGGCTTTCTAGAGAAAGTTTCAATTATGTGTGAAACGATGCCAAAAGCCGGAAGAATCATTATGTAAACTTCTGGATGACCAAAGAACCAAAAAACATGCTGGAACAAGACCGGGTCTCCACCGCCTGCAGCATTAAAAAAGCTTGTTCCAAAATTAATGTCCATGAGCATCATTGTCACAACGCCGGCAAGAACAGGCATAACGGCTATTAATAAGTATGCCGTTATCAACCAACTCCATACAAACAGTGGCATTTTCATCAACGTCATGCCGGGAGCTCTCATATTAAAGATGGTTGTTATAATATTTATTGAACCCAAAATGGATGAAATTCCCATTATGTGTACTGAGAATATAAAGAAGTTAACCGTGTCTGGCGCATAGGTCGTTGAAAGTGGTGCGTAAAAGGTCCAACCAAAGTTTGGTCCGCCTTCAGGCATAAATAATGTTGAAATAAGTATTCCAAAAGCCATGGGTAATAACCAAAAACTGAGGTTATTTAGCCTTGGTAAGGCCATATCAGGAGCTCCAATCTGCATTGGCAGCATCCAATTAGCCAAACCAACAAATGCGGGCATGATCACTCCAAAAACCATAATCAAGCCATGGTTTGTGGTCATCTGATTGAAGAATTCCGGTTGTACTATCTGAAGGCCTGGCTGAAAAAGCTCTGCCCTAATTACCATAGCCATGGATCCGCCTATAAAAAGCATCAAGAAACTAAACCAAAGGTAAAGCGTTCCAATATCCTTGTGATTGGTTGTAAAGAGCCAGCGCGTTAGTCCTTTTGCTGGTCCGTGATGTCCGTGATCGTGTGTTTCTACTACTGTACTCATATTAGTAAGCCTCTATTAAAGTTCTATTTTATTTTTGTAAGCAACAATGTCTTGAGGAGTAACAATCACTCCATCGCCATTTTCTCCATTGGTCCAAGCTTGTCTTGTGTACGTTATTACCGCAGCAATATCTACTTCGGAATAATCAGCATAAGATGCCATGGCCGCTCCTTGCACTCCTTCCATCAGAATCTCAATCTGTCTTGGTGCATCATTTAAAACAATCTGACTTCCTTCCAGTGCTGGGAAAACCGGAGGTATTCCTTGCCCATTAACCTGATGACAAGCTACGCAGTTTGTTTGATAAAAACTCTCTCCTCTTTCAAATAATTCTTCTGCCGTCCAGTCTTTGGACGTTAGCATCTTTTCATTTTCTGCCAGAAGGATTCTCTCAGCAACAAAAGCATCATACTCTTCCTGCTCGACAGCTCGCACCACCACAGGCATGAAGGCGTGTTTGATACCGCAAAGCTCAGTACAGTTTCCTCTATAAATTCCTGGAGTAGGGACATTCGTCCACGCCGTATTTATGAAACCCGGTATAGCATCTTGTTTAACGGCAAAATCTGGAACCCACCATGAATGTATTACGTCATTACCTGTTATCAGAAAACGTATTCTCTTATTAATAGGTATAACCAAAGGTTGATCAACTTCTTTTAAGTAAAATTCTCCCTTAGGCATTTTGTTATTGATCTGCTCTTGTGGAGTAGATAAGTTACTGTAAAAACTAATGCCATCTTCTAGGTATTTGTAGTGCCACTTCCACTGGGAACCGGTAACCATAATATTGATTTCGCCTTCGGCGTCATCGTAGGCCTTAACCATGACCGTGGTTGAAGGTATTGCGATTACTACAAGAATTAAGGTTGCGGCTACAGTCCATCCTATTTCAAGCCAGAAATTGTCATCAAAATCTGCTGCAATTGCTCCCTTGGATTTTCTGTATTTCCAAAGAGACCAGAACATGATTCCGAAAACAACCACACCTATCCAGACACATACCCAAAAAATTAGCATGTGTAGGTCAAATATTTCTTTACTAACTTCGGTTACGCCAACTGCCATGTTTGCATCTGACATGTCTGCAAATACAGCCATTGGAAAAGTTAGAAATATTATTTTGAAAATCTTAATGGAAAAATTTCTTAAATAAGTCATTTATACCTTATATATGTTTTATTGGAGAGCGCAATTTCCGAGCGCATTTTATACCAAGCGCCTTCTTACAACAACCAAAAATAGACTTTTAACAGGTAACCAAACTAGTATTATTTCTTGCTTAAAATATCCATTGCTTCTTCGACATTCGGTGCCAACCCTGTCCATATCTCAAAACTGAAAGCTGCCTGTCTGAAAAGCATACCGAGGCCATCAAAAACTTCTACACATCCATTGAGCTTGGCTTCATGATTGAAAGGAGTATCTGCATCTGAATAATTCAGATCATAGAACCAAGAAGAGGTAGCAAAAAGATTGTTGGGATAAATTATTTCTTCATTTAGAACTCCTGCAGAAGTAGTATTAATTACTCCATCAAAATTTTTATCGAGCTCCTCTCTTAAATTTCCTGCTGTGACCGAGCACTCATGATCTTTATGCAGGGTTGCAAGATTTCCAGCTTTTTCAAATGTTCTATTAATAATTTTAATGCTGTCAGGTCTTTGCTCCAATAAAGAAGGGAGGATGGATTTTGCAGAACCTCCAGCACCTAAGATTAATAAACTAGAGCCCTTAAGGTCTATTCCTTTGGATTCAATATCGGCCACCAGCCCTTTGCCATCCGTTGTGTCGGCAATGAATTCTTCGTTGTCTAGCCACAAAGTATTTGCAGCTTTTGTAAGTGAGCAAATATCAGATCGCTTTAAAGCAAAATGGTAAGCAAGCTCTTTAAGTGGAAGAGTAACGTTCAGGCCTTCGTAACCTTGGTTGTAGAAAAGGTTTTTAACAGCAGCTTCAAAGTTTTCTTGGACAACCTCTATTGCATCGTATTGAATTTCCAACCCCACCGTCTTTCCAAAAATTGAGTGGATCGAAGGAGAGCGCGAGTGGGATATTGGACTGCCAATAACGGCGTATTTTTTCATCTTAGCTTAACTCTCTCTTACCATATTTCCTGAAACAACATCTTGAATGGGGGTAGCTCCTTCAAAGCCCCCAAGAGGTTTCGAGTATATATCTATCTCGGGATAGAGGGCACTTATCTCTTCTTCAGTTTTAGCAGGAATTTCACCTGTCCTGTTTGCTGAGGTGGAGACAATAGCCCCTCCAAAGACTGAACATAATTCCTCCACGGGTTTGTAAGAGCTCAACCTAAGGGCTACAGAATTCTTTCCACCCGTTATCCATTCTGGAGAAATGTCCGTTGGGACTATCCAGGTATGAGGACCTGGCCATTTTGTTAGCAGCTCGTGCTTGTACTCTTGGAGTTTTGCAAATGCATCAAAATGCTTCAAATCTGAACCGATTAGAATAAGTCCTTTTTCTATGGGCCTTTCTTTCAGAGAGAGCAAACCTTTTACGGCCTTTTCGTTCATAGGGTCGCAGCCCAAACCCCACACGCCTTCGGTTGGGTAAGCAATTATTTTGCCCTGCCTTAAAGATTCAACAACTTGTGTTAAGTTGTCCATCAGTAGCTTTTAACTTGAAAGTTTTTTATTGGATTCCTGAATTGCCCTCTTGCCTTCTTCACGAACATCCAACAATTTCTTATGCATTTCTTCAGACTCAACTGCTAAGATTTGAGCTGATAAATAAGCTGCATTTATAGCTCCTGCTGAGCCAATAGCTACTGTAGCTACCGGAATGCCTTTTGGCATTTGTACCGTGGAAAGAAGAGAGTCCATTCCTTTAAGGGGGCCTCCATCAACGGGCACTCCTATGACGGGCTTCAAAGTCTTTGCTGCTATGCTTCCAGCCAAATGCGCTGCCAAGCCGGCCATGGCTATAAACACTTTTGTTCCACTTGCCTCCGCTTCTTTGACATGAACCTCCAAGAGATCGGGGGTTCGATGTGCCGATAAAACTTGAATGGAATTACTAATAGACAGTGAGTCTAAAGTATCCGCACATTTATTAGCCAATTCTAAATCTGATTCTGAACCTATTACTATAGAAACGCTTACTGCCACATCTTTCTCCAAATTAAAATGTATATTCTAATATAATCTAAACTCCTTTATAAAAAATATCATGTCTACTTTAAAAATTCTTTTATTCCCGGACCCAAGGCTTCGAACAAAAGCCGTGGAAATTGAATCTGTGAATGATGAAATTAAGAAGCTCGCCAAAGATATGATAGAAACCATGCATCAAGGAAATGGCATAGGATTAGCAGCGACACAAGTGAATGTCCACAAACGATTAATAGTTGTTGATGTTGGTGGAGATCAAAAGAAACCCCTTGTCCTAATAAACCCGAGGATAAAAGAAATCTTAGAACCAGAATTAACCCCCTATTCAGAGGGCTGCCTATCAGTTCCTGGTTTTTATGAAGAACTGGAAAGACCAAAAAAAGTTAAAATCTCTGCCGTAGGTCTCAAGAGCGAAGAAATAGAATTGGATGCGGATGGCGTCTTGGCGGTTGTAATACAACACGAAATAGATCATCTTGATGGAAAAATGATGGTGGACTTTCTCTCTAACTTAAAGAGAGAGCGAATAAGAAAAAAACTGCTTAAACAAAAAAAAGAGGCTGTAAATTAATGAAAATAATTTTTGCTGGAACTCCTAAATTTGCAGCGCATCATCTGGAAATTCTTACGGGTAGCCAACACGAAGTGGTTGCGGTACTTACCCAGCCAGACAGAAAATCAGGCAGAGGGTCTAAGGTCTCAACCTCCCCTGTTAAAGACAAAGCTACCGAGAAGGGAATAAAAATATTACAACCAAACAGCTTAAAAGAAGAAGGTATGGCAGAAAAACTCCAGTCCCTTCAACCTGATATTATCTTTGTAGTGGCGTATGGATTGCTGGTGCCCACAGAGGTTCTGAATATACCAAAATTGTGTTGCTTAAATGTTCACGCTTCTCTTTTACCTCGCTGGAGAGGTGCTGCTCCCATGGAATACGCAATTCAAGAGGGCGATAAAGAATCCGGACTTACCTTTATGAGAATGACAGAGGGGCTGGATGAAGGGCCCATGTTAAAAATGCTTTCTTGCAACCTCACCAACGACGAAACCTTAGGATCGCTTGAAGAAAAGTTCATGAATTTAAGCACGAATGGATTGCTTGGCTTTCTTGAAGAATTTGAGAAGGGACTGATCCCTGAAGTCGAACAACAGGACAAAGGTTCTAGTTACGCACATAAAATTGATAACCACTTTAAGCAGCTAGATTGGGCGGTAGAAGAGTCTAGCGAGATTGAAAGGAGAGTAAGAGCCTTAGAACCTAAGCACGGAGCCTTCTCTTTTCTTGGCAAGAATAGAATTAAAATCTCTGCCTCTTCCTTCTGCGAATCAAATACAGACATTTTTCCAGGACACATTGAAATTGTTGGTAACGAAATAATTGTGGGTTGCAAAAACAACACCAGGCTTAAAATAGAAAACCTTCAAATGGCCGGGAAAAAATCAGTAGGATCTGAAGACTTTATAAGAGGGTATAAAAAACTACTTTTAGAGGAAAAAAAGTTTTCTTATATAAAGTCTTAGAAGTTGTATTCAATATCTAAAATAGGTCTATAATCCTTAGCTATCTAATTTAAGATATATAAAGTAAAAACTGGTGAAAATAGTTATTCTTGGGGCGGGTGCAGTAGGCAGTACTCTTGCGACATTGCTTTCTGAAGAAAATGACCTTGTGGTTGTAGATAATGACGCGTCTGTTCTTAGCAATTTAGAAGAAGAAGCTGATATTAAAACAGTTTTTGGAACCAGCTCTCATCCCAATATTTTAGTAAAAGCTGATATAGCAAAAGCCGATATGGTGGTTGCTGTTACGGGCAGTGATGAAGCAAATATTGTCTCTTGCATGATCGCAAAAGTTCTTAATAGCTCCATTAAAACAATTGCTCGAGTAAGAGAGGTATCTTATTTAAAGGGAAAAACTAAAGAAGCAATGGAATCAGGGCAAATACCTGTAGACGTTCATGTAAGCCCCGAGCAACTTGTTACCGATCAAATGAAAGGGTTAATTGATGTACCCGGGTCACTTCAAGTCTTAGAATTTGGAACGGGCCAACTTAACCTTGTTGCTGTTAAAGCAGTAAGTGGTGGGCCGATGATCGGTCATGAAATTGGTGATCTTAAAAAACACATGCCCAAGATAGATTCCAGAGTTGCTGCGATATTTAGAAAAGGCGAATCAATAGCGCCGCTAGGCTCAACAACAATTCAAGCTAATGATGAGGTGTTTTTTATCTCAAAAGAAGGTGAAGCTACAAAAGTAATAAACGAAATGAGAACCAAAGAAGACCCCTACAAAAATATTATAATTGCTGGGGGTGGAAAAATAGGCGGTAGGCTTGCAAAAGCCGTTGAGAGTGGCCATAACGTAAAAATTATTGAAGAAGACCCTGAGAGAGCAAGAAGATTATCGGAAAAACTCAATTCAACTATAGTCTTAGAGGGAAGCGCTTGTGACAAAGCACTTTTACATGAAGAGAATATAGAGAATACCGATATATTTGCTGCTGTTACAAATGATGATGAGGCAAATGTTATGTCTTGTTTGTTAGCAAAAGAGATGGGGGCACACAAAGTCATGGCCTTGATTAATAACCCGGCCTACGTAGACCTGGTACAAGGAAAGGGCATAGATATAGCAATCGCACCTTCTCAAATTACAATTGGAACTTTTTTAGCAGAAATAGAGGGCAAAGATGTAGTCAAGGTCCATTCGTTAAGAAGAGGTGCTGCAGAAGCGATAGAAACTATAGCAAAAAGCTCCCCATCCGGTAAAGAAAGCTGTATAGGTAAAGAGCTTGGACAGATCAGCCTGCCCGAAGGAGCCACAATTGGTGCACTAATTAGAGACAATAAGCCGAAGATAGCGCATGATCATGTACATTTAAGAGAAAATGACCATGTTATTGTGTTTTTAACAGATAAGAAAATTCTTAAAGAAGTTAAAACTGTTTTCTCTCCAAAATAAAAAATGTCTCTCCCTTACACAACAAAAATTCTAGGCGCCCTCTTAATGTTTTTTAGCATTGCTCAGGTTATTCCTGGTTTTATAGCCTATTTCTACAAAGAAGATTATCTAATTAACATATTTATCTTTTCTGGATTTTCAACTTTCCTTATTGGTTTTTGCCTTTACTTCCTGGCAAAACAACAAAAAACAGATCTTAGGACAAAAGATGGCTTTATAATTACAGTATTTTTCTGGACTGTACTGGGATTTTTTGGGTCTATTCCATTCTATTTAGCGAATTTAGACGGAGTTGGGTACGTAGAGGCTCTTTTTGAATCCATTTCAGGACTTACAACAACAGGGGCGACTGTTTTTGTTGGACTTGATGACATGGAAAAATCTATTCTTTTTTACAGACAATTTCTTCAATGGCTTGGGGGGATGGGAATAATAGTTCTAGCTGTGGCGGTTTTGCCTCTTTTAGGCGTAGGAGGAATGCAGCTTTATAAAGCAGAAACACCAGGTCCGCTGAAAGACGCAAAACTTACACCCAGAATAACAGAAACAGCAAAAGCACTCTGGTATGTATACCTGACCATGACAATAGTTTGCGCTGGTTTGTACAAGTTCTTTGGAATGAATTGGTTCGATGCCGTTTGTCATGCATTTTCCACAGTGTCTATTGGGGGTTTTTCTACTCACGATGAGAGCTTTGCTTTTTTCAAAGAATCTTCACTAAGGTGGACGGCTATAGCGTTCATGCTTATTTCTGGTATTAATTTTGCTCTGCACTACGTTGCCTGGACTAAGAGAAGGCTTTTTCATTATTTTTATGACACCGAAGTAAAAGTATACTTCTCTATAATAATTTTGGTGTTTACTTTCACCTCTATAGCCCTTTATAACGCGAATCTTTACAATAATGATAACGAGAGTCTCATTACAGAAAGCGCCTTCCAGGTTGTGTCTATTGCTACCACAACTGGATTCTTGACTTCAAACTATTCCAGCTGGCCCCTCTTCGTACCTTTTATGCTGCTTTGTGCTGGTTTTATAGGTGCTTGTGCTGGATCTACCGGAGGAGGCATAAAGGTTGTTAGAGCTGCAATTCTTATGAAACAAGGAACTGGTGAAATTACCAAACTTATTCATCCTAGTGCCGTTGTTTCTATCAAGCTTGGGTCAAAAGCTATTAGCTCAAGAGTTGCGGAGTCAGTTTGGGGGTTCTTCTCTATATATGTTGTTGTTTTTATTGTTCTTTTAATGTTTCTATTATCCCAAAATAATGACTTTACCACTTCCTTCTCTGCTGTTGGAGCAACTCTTAATAATCTAGGTCCCGGTCTTGGAGATGTGTCAGAGAACTACACAGCCCTTAATGATGCCTCCAAACTAGGCTTGTGCTTGGCCATGCTTCTAGGGAGGCTTGAAATATTCACTCTTTTGGTAGTGTTTACCCCCTCTTTTTGGAGAAACTAATTAAAAAAACAACATATGTTGCTTTTATCATCTAATTTTATAAAGGGTTTTCTCTATTTACTGGGCCTAGTGCCTCTCAAGCTCCTTCTGTTGGTTGCGAGACTCGGCGGTTGGATTGTTTATTTCTTTAATACAGCTGCCACTAAGACCACTCTTGCAAATCTTAAGTTGGCTTTTCCAAAATACTCCGAAGTCCAACTCCAAACAATGGCCAAGAAAAGTATTATTGAAACTATTAAAACAGGTCTTGAGCTTGGCCTTGCCTGGAGACACCTGCCCAGCAAAAATCTATCGCTATATATAGACGAGTCTGGCTTTAAAAAAATTACTACAAGTCTTGAGAAAAAGGAAGGCCTGTTAATTTTTTCTCCACACCTATCCAATATAGAAATGCTTATGAATTTTCTTGGTAAGAACCTAGATTGTATGATCCTTTATACACCTTCAAAAAATAAGATCTTTGATAAAGTAATGTTAGATTCTAGAAACAAAATGGGTGCTAAGATGGTGGAGCCTACCATGCAAGGAATTAAGTCTTTACTTCGACATTTACATGAAGGCGGTGTGGTTGTTATTGCTCCAGACCAGGTCCCCAATAAAGAGAGCGGAATACTTTCAAACTTTTTTTCTACACCAGCACTAACGATGACTTTGGTTTCTAAATTAAAACTTAAAAGCGGCTCTCCTTGCCATTCTGTATTTTGCTGTAGGCAGAAAAATTCTAAGAAGTTTTATTTAGAATTTAGTGATGAGATTCAAGGTATGGACATAAACTTGCAATCAAGCGTAGATCGTATGAATGAACAGCTAGAAGAATGTATAATGAATGCTCCAGAGCAATACGCCTGGGAGTACAAAAGATATAAGCACTCTTCATTAAAAGACATATATTAATTGATTAAAAAAGATAGTAATTACTTACTATCATAAAAGATAAAGGTAAAATTTTGACAGCAAAAACAATGGAAGAACTGGTTGCGTTATGCAAACGCAGAGGCTTTATTTTTCAGTCAAATGAGATCTATGGTGGCCTCCAAGGCCTCTATGATTACGGGCCTTTGGGGGTTGAGCTAAAGAATAATATTAAACAGGCCTGGTGGAGCGCCATGGTCTACGAAAGAGACGATGTTGAAGGTCTAGATGCATCAATCCTTACCAACCCTAAAGTACTAAAACATTCCGGACACGAGGATACTTTTTCAGATCCAATGGTAGATTGCAGATCTTGCAAATCAAGATGGAGAGAAGATCATATAGACACATCAAAATGTCCTGCTTGTGGATCAGAAGATCTAACCGAACCAAGGCCATTTAATTTGATGTTTAAAACAAACGTGGGTCCAGTTGACGACGGATCTTCCTTTGCATATTTAAGACCCGAAACTGCCCAACAGATATTCACAAATTTTAAAAACGTCTTGGATTCAACTTCAAGAAAACTTCCTTTTGGAATTGCTCAAATAGGCAAGGCTTTTAGAAATGAAATAACACCCAGAAACTTCATATTCAGGGTAAGGGAATTTGAACAAATGGAATTAGAATTCTTTGTTGTTCCTGGTGAAGACGAAGTTTGGCATAAAGAGTGGCTAGAAAGAAGGCTTGATTGGTGGTCAAAACAAGGAGTCAGCAGAGAAAATCTTGAAATATATGATGTTCCAAAGGAAGAATTGTCTCACTACTCAAAATCAACACTGGATATCATGTATAAATTTCCACATGGATTGGAGGAGCTCGAAGGAATAGCCAACAGAACAGACTTTGACTTAGGTTCTCACAGCAAAAATCAAGATGAGCTCAATATTTCTGCCAAAACAAAGGAGAATACTGACTCTAATGCTAAATTAGCCGTTCAAGACCTAGAAAATAAGAGCTGGATTGTTCCTTACGTTATAGAACCTTCTGCAGGCGTAGATAGAGGTTTTTTAGCAATACTAAATGAAGCTTATAGAAAAGAAGACCTTGGAGAAGGCAAGGAAAGGGTGGTTTTAGCTTTTAAACCTCACTTATCACCCATTAAAGCTGCTGTTATACCCCTAAAGAGAAACAACGAAGAGTTGGTAAATCTAGCAAAAAACATTAAAAATTCCCTGCAATCACTTCATCTTGGAAGGATTTTGCTTGAAAATTCAGGAAATATTGGCAAAAGTTACAGAAAACACGATGAAGTTGGGACGCCCCTCTGTATTACTGTTGATTTTCAAACATTAGAAGACGGGACGGTGACCGTAAGAGACAGGGATACGATGGAGCAAATTAGGATTCACAACGAAGAATTACAGGATTATCTTAAAAATCACCTTGTTGGCTAAGAAACCATGAATAAAGTTATTGTTCTTGATAGAGACGGTGTGATAAATGTTGATTTAATGACCTATGTAACAAAGCCTGAAGACTTTGAATTTATAGAGGGCAGCATCGAAGCCATCTCTCTCTTACAAAATTCTGGTTTTACTATAGCAATAGCAACCAACCAAGCGTGTATAGAAAAAAAGATTATTGACGATCGTCAATTGAAGGTTGTGCACGACTTTATGAACCTAAAATTAGCAGTTCATGGCTCTACAATTGACTGCATAGCTTATTGTCCGCACGACCCTGACAGCAAATGCGCCTGCAGGAAGCCTGAAGTTGGCCTTTTGGTTGAAATTGAAAAAAAATTGGGAGTATCCCTGGAAGGCTCTTTCTTTGTAGGCGATAAAGAGACGGACATTATGGCTGCAAATAATTACAACTGTGTTCCGCTTCTGGTAAAAACCGGTTACGGCATGCAAACACTTTCTTCTGCTAACTGCCCTCCTGCTAACCATTGCTTTGAAAACCTTTTTAATGCCTCTAAGTTTATAGTCTCCACTATTGAAAAATAATGCTAGCAATTAGATCTTTTATTTTTTACTGCGGCTATTTGCCCTCTGGCGTTATCGCCAGTATCGTTGCTTGCATAATTGGACCTTTCTTGAGCATCGAAAGGCGCTTAAAACTTTTTTCATTGTGGCCAAGATTTGCAAATTGGTTTTTGTCTTTAACCTGCAATGTAAGGGTGGAAATGACGGGCATGGAAAACCTGCCAGAAGGCCCTTGTGTAATTGTTTCTAACCACCAAGGTCAGTGGGAAACTTTTTCCATGCAGTACATATTCCATCCACTGTGCACCCTTCTTAAAAGGGAGCTTATTTATATACCACTATGGGGCTGGGCTATGTATCTCTTAAAGCCAATTGCCATAAACAGAGGAAGGCCCCGAGAGGCTCTTCTTCAGGTTTTGTCCGAAGGGCAGGACAGAATAAACAAAGGGATGCATGTTTTGTTTTTTCCAGAAGGGACAAGAGTAGAGGCAGGGAATATACAACCCTATTCCAGAAGTAGCTTTGAGTTGGCCTCCAGGGCAAACGTTCCGGTACTTCCAATAGTGCATAATTCAGGGGACTGCTGGCCTGCACATAAATTCATAAAGACCCCCGGTACTATTTATTTACAAATAGGCAAACCCCATATGGTAAAGAATGCCAAAGAGTCTGCTAAAGAAATAGAAAATTGGACAAGACAGTCCCTTAAAAGAAGTTAGATATCTAAGTTTGTTACCAACTTCGCGTTTTTATCAATAAAGTCTTTTCTTGGCTCAACCTCATCTCCCATAAGTGCGTGAAATATCTCGTCAGCAGCTTGTGCGTCATGTATTGATACTTGACCCAGTCTTCTTGTTTCTGGATCCATGGTGGTGTCCCAAAGCTGGTTGGCGTTCATTTCGCCCAGTCCTTTATATCTTGAGATAGTAAAAGATTTTCTAGAGGCATTTAAAAGCTCTTCAACTGAATCCGCAAAATTTTCAGCTTGGAACTTCTTGCCGCTAAGCTCAAAAAAACTGTCTTTTGTAATCAAGTCTTTCAAGTCCGAACCAAAAGAAGTTATATCCTTGTAAGCTTTTGATTTTATGAAAGCTTTAGTTATTTCCCAATTTCTTTCTGTGCCGTGCTTTATTAAATTGACTGACGGCTCACAGGCATTGCTTTCTTTGTTAAAAGGGCAATCAACCTTCCAAACAGAACCTTGCTCGGCTCCTGAGTTTAGGTTTTTTTCAAGGTCCTTAGACCATTTTTTTGTTTCTTTTTCATCATCTAAATCTTTTATTGGGTCTATGTATTTAATGCCTTCCAAAACTCCCAGTGGATAGGTGTGAACCAATCCGCCCATGGTTAGCTGAACATTTTCTTGTTGCATTATTAGCTTGCCTAAAGCTGGACCGCTAATGGATTCGCCTTTTTTATTCAGAACAAGCTTGGTGTCGTCTATTATTTCTGCAAGTAAAAGCTCTCTTAAAGCAATGTCATCTTTTACATAAGTTTCCTGCTTGCCCTTCTTTAGCTTATAAAGAGGGGGTTGCGCTATATAAACATAACCGGCCTCTATTAGTTCGGGCATGTGCCTAAAAAATAAAGTAAGTATTAACGTTCTTATGTGGGAGCCATCCACATCAGCATCCATCATAAGTATTATTCTGTGATATCTAAGTTTCTCTACTTGCCAATCTTCACCTTTAATTCCGCAGCCCAGTGCGGTTATGATGATGATAATTTCTTCAGAAGAAAGCACTTTGTCAATCCTGGCCTTTTCTACGTTTAATATTTTTCCTTTCAACGGAAGTATTGCCTGAAAATGTCTGTCTCTACCCTGCTTTGCCGAGCCGCCAGCCGATTCTCCCTCGACTAAATAAATTTCACTCTTACTTGGATCTTTTTCCTGACAATCAGAAAGCTTCCCTGGCAGGCCCCCGCCTTCGAAGACTCCTTTACGTCTGGTTAACTCTCTTGCTTTTCTTGCCGCTTCTCTTGCCCTTGCAGCATCAATAATTTTTTGAGCTATAAGTTTTGCTTCAGCTGGATTTTCAAGAAGATACTCAGAAAGAGCCTTATACATCTCCTGCTCAACCACAGGACGAACTTCTGACGAGACCAGCTTATCTTTTGTTTGAGAAGAAAATTTTGGATCCGGTACCTTTACGGATACTATTGCAACAAGACCTTCTCTTGCATCTTCTCCAGATGTAGAAGCCTTATCCTTGGCATTCATGCCCTCTCTTTCCATAAAATTATTTAAGGTTCTCGTAAGAGCAGTTCTAAATCCTACTAGATGGGTTCCGCCATCTCTCTGCTTGATATTGTTTGTATAGCATTGAATGCTTTCTTGGTAGCCGTCATTCCACTGAAGGGAGACTTCCACGGTTATTCCGTCTTTAGATTCTTTGACGAAATGAAATATAGAATTTACTGTAGTTCGCTTGTCATTTAGGTAGGCAACAAATTCAGCCAACCCTCCCTTGTGAACAAAAGAAGTTTCTTTTCCGGTCCTTTCATCTGAAACATTAATTTTTAAACCTGAATTAAGAAACGAGAGTTCTCTCATCCTTGCTTCCAAAGTTTTAAAATCAAATAATATATTTGTAAATGTGGTGACAGAAGGAACAAACCATACTTCGGTACCCGTCTTGTCAGTCTTTCCTACACTCTTTAGTTTGTTCTTGGGAGCTCCGTCGGCGTAATTTTGTTCGTACGTCTTTCCGCCCCTATGGATTGTTAGCTTAAGGTCTTCAGAAAGTGCATTGACTACCGAAACACCCACTCCATGAAGCCCACCGGAAACTTTATAAGAGTTGTCGTCGAACTTTCCACCGGCGTGAAGTTTAGTCATTATCACTTCAGCCGCCGACACTCCCTCTTCATGCATGTCTGTTGGAATGCCCCTGCCGTTATCCTTAACTTCTACACAATTATCTGAAATTATTTTTACAGATATCTCATCACAATGACCGGCCAAAGCCTCGTCTATTGAATTGTCTACTATTTCATAAACCATGTGATGAAGGCCACTCCCGTCATCAGTATCCCCAATGTACATTCCCGGTCTTTTCTTAACAGCTTCAAGGCCCTTCAGTACGGTTATACTGGAGGAATCATAGTCTTGGGTATCCGCCTTTTTTACGGGGGTAGATTTAATTTTTTTTGTTTTTGGAGAAGAGTCTTTCTTCTTGGCAGGCATCTGTGTATTTTATCTTATTTTTACAGATTAATCTTTTTAAATTCAGTTAAATTTTTGCTCGTGCCGTCAAGGTAACTGCCCTTGATTGCGGTAATCAGAACTTGACTATTTGCCCTTGAAATTACACTGAGTATCACGTCTATGTTTCCTTCGTCCAACTCAGAAGTTACATCATCCACCATCAACACAGATTCACTTGGAGAGAAACTGTTGATCACATCGTTAGTTGATAAAAATATCAATAAAATCAACATCTTAAGTTGTCCTCTGGACAACTGTGAGGCAGCTCTTTTTTTGTCTACTGAAAAAACAAAATCTTGTTTATGCGGACCCTGAGAGGTATACCCAAGAGCCATATCTTTAGGGAGACTGTCCTGATAAGCCTTCTTCATTGTTTTAGACGTTTCCCATCCAGAAACAAAATGAAGATCTACGCCTCTTAAGTAATCAAGACCTTCATTTTTACATTCGCCTTCAACGTAAGACAGAGACACCTCTTTAAACGCTCTAAAAAAATCGTGTTGCTCTTTGCTCAACAACATTCCTAGGTCTACCAGCCTTTCAGTCCAGGTTTGAATTTCAGCAGCAGGCAATTTTTTTCTTAAAGCTCTGTTTCTTTGAGATAGTGCTTTTTGGTAACCGGTAAAAATTTTATTTACATCAGGTTTCACGTGAAACATTAAACGATTCATGAAATCTCTTCTTAATTCCGGCTCCCCTTCTACCATACGCAAATGTTTTGCGAGTACGACTTGAAACAACGGCACTTCGTTAGTTTTGATCTTTTTTAGAGCGAGCAATCTTTTAGCAGCTATTCTTCCTGTTGATGTTTTACTTACAGAAAGTCTAAGCTCTTCCCCTGCAAGGTGTCCAAGTGCGTCTACTTTAAAAAAATCTTCTCCATAGGCAATACACTCTATTGAATTCTTAGATCGAAAAGACTTTCCTGAAAAAAGAATCTCAAAACACTCAAGTATGGTAGTTTTTCCTGATCCATTTTTTCCTAAAATCAGAGTTTTATCTCCGGAGAGATTAATTTTTTTTGATTTAAAAAGTCTAAAATTTTCTAAATATAGACTCTTTATGGGCATTACAGCCTCATAGGCATAATCACGTATACTTCTGAATCTGAAGACGGCTCTTTGATTACGCAGCTAGAATCTTCTCCGTAAAACAAGAGCTCTACTCCCTCAGTCTCCAAGGACCCCAAAACATCTGATAAATAGCCTATATTAAATCCAATTTCTAAATCAGAGCCACTATAATCAACCTCGAGAACCTCTTCAGCTGATTCTTGTTCTGGGTTGTTTGCGGTTAATTTAAGGCTATTCTTTGATAGATTAAACCTGACACCCCTGTATTTCTCATTTGAAAGAACTGAGGCCCTAGAAAGGGCTAGTTGTAGCTTTTCTTTGTCCATCAGGAGCGATTCCGAATCACCTTTAGGAAAAACTTTCTCATAGTCTGGGTATTTTCCATCTATCAATTTTGTAGAAAATTTTAAATTTCCTGATTTAACACTCAGGTAAGAGGCTCCCACTTTCAATTCCACCAACTCTTCGGTTTGCGGAAGCAGCTTAGCGAGCTCTAAAACGGCTTTTCTGGGTAGAATTTGACTTAGTACTCCGTTTTGACCCTCCAGGTTAGAGCTTGAAAGCGCAAGTCTGTGGCCATCTGTAGCCACACCTTTAAGGCCTTCTTGGCTAATTTCTAAGAACAGCCCATTAAGATAGTATCTGACATCTTGCGAGGCCATCGAAAAAGAGGTTTTTGACAAGATTCTTTTTAGTTTTTCTGCACTTATATTTAAAGAAGATTGCTCTTCAGAAATGTCTAATTCAGGAAAGTCATCTGATGAAATTGTTGCAAAATCAGCATGAAATCCTTTGGCACTGACCGTTAGCTTCCCATTGGATAAACAGAATTCTAAATCTTCTTTATCAGGTAAAGACCTGCAAAGTTCTGACATTTTTCTTGCAGAAACCGTTGTTTCGCCCTCTTCCGCTATTGATACAACCTCAGTGGTAGCCTGTATTTGAATTTCTAAATCGGTAGCAGTCACCTCTACAAGGCCGGCTGCTACTTTAATCCTTAAATTTGCAAGTATTGGAATGGTTTGCCTTCTTTCAGCAACGGCTGCAGCATTCTGCAGAGCATCTACTATTTGAGATTTTTCAGCAATAAATTTCATATAGTTAGATTGTAAGGACTCTTACCAGTTTAGTATAGTCCTCCTCTATATCTAAATTGAAATCCCTGAGCTCTCTTATTTTCTTGCAGGCATGAATAACAGTAGTGTGGTCTCTTCCACCAAAAGATTCGCCTATTTCGGGCAGGCTGTAGTTGGTTAACTCTTTAGCTAAAAACATTGCCATCTGCCTGGGCCTTGCAACAGATCTGCTTCTTCTTTTGGAAAGCAAGTCACTTAACTTTATATTGTAATACTCTGCTGTGGTTTTCTGAATATTGTCCACACTGACTTGTCTTGCTTGAATTGCCAAAAGATCTTTTAAAGAATCTTTTATTAGTTCCACCGTTATAGGTCTTCCTGTAAAGTTTGCATTCGCTATAACTCTTTTTAAGGCCCCTTCAAGCTCCCTTACGTTAGATCTAACTTTTTGAGCTATGAAAAATGCCGCCTCCTCATTTAAATCCTGTTCCATTTGCTCTGCCTTACTCAGCAAAATTGCTACACGAGTTTCAAGCTCCGGCGGCTCTATAACCACTGGAAGTCCCCATCCAAACCTTGATTTGAGCCTATCTTCTAAGCCATCTATTTCTTTAGGATACCTGTCACAAGTCAATATCATCTGACTTCCTCTCTCTAACAGTGAGTTGAAAGTATGAAAAAGTTCCTCTTGAGATTGTTCTTTTTTTGCAAAAAATTGAATGTCATCTATCAACAAGGCGTCAAGCGATCTATAGTGCTGTTTAAATTCGCTAATAGCTCCTAATTGTAGTGATTTTACCATATCACTCACGAACTTCTCAGAATGTACATACGCTATTTTTTTAGAAGGATCGTCTTTCTTTATTTGATTTCCAACCGCATGCATAAGATGGGTCTTACCAAGACCAACTCCTCCATAAATAAACAGCGGGTTGTATGAGTTCTTAAGGCCACTTGCTATCTGTTTTGCAGCAGCAAGTGCAATGTGATTAGACTTCCCCTCTACAAAAGAACTAAAATTAAAGGACTCTATAAGGTTGCTTTTGAGTTTAACATTTTCTTGTATTGAACTCTCAGGACGAACAGCGACTTTAGTGCTTTTTAATATTGGCAAAGATACCTTGTTATTAGTGGCTTCAAATTCTAAATTCAGATCTGCATTGCTTGTTATGGCAGAAAGCCTCTCCTCAATTGACAGTCCATAATTCTGTTCGACCCAATCAGAAATAAACTTGTTAGGAGCCAAAACCGTGTAGGAAAGGGGGTTAGAGCCCGAATTCTCTTCTAGGAGCAGGGGTGCTATCCAGGTAGAGTACTCCTCTATAGTAAGGTCTCTCTCCAGGGTTTTCTTGCATTCGTTCCAGAAATATAAATCAGTCATTAGAATTATTATATACAAAACAACCTACTTATCCACAGCATAACAACATTTATTTATTGTGGATAAGTTGTTAATATATTGTTTCTTTCTTTTTACTTGTTAATTTAGAGGAAAAAACCTATGATGCGCAGCCATTTTAAGTATTAAATACACTATAAAATCATGAAAAGAACATATCAACCAAGTAGAATAAAAAGAGCCAGAACTCATGGATTCAGAGCACGTAACGCTACGGTGAGTGGTAGAAAAGTTCTTAGTAACAGAAGAAAAAAAGGAAGACAGGCTCTAACTGTTTAATTTCTTATGGGAGTAAAACACTCCATTCCATCCTCAGAAGGCTTTGATGAAATATTTGCTAAGCCTGACTTTAAAACCCACTCTAAACATTTTTTGCTATTGGCTAAAAAAAATATCCATGGCCGCCCCAGGATAGGTGTGGCAGTTAGAAAGAAAGACATCAAGCTTGCCGTGAATAGAAATAAAATAAAAAGAAAAATAAAGGGTGGTTTTCTTGCAAACGCTTTAAACTTATCCGCGGCTGATTACGTTGTTTTAGTTAAGAAAAATATTCCGGAAATGAATAAAGTTATTACCGAAGAAATAAATGAAATTTGGACTAAGTGTCTAGGGGAGTCGTGGTAAAAAGAGCTTTTATAATTTTTATAAAATTCTATCAAAAGTACTTAAGTCCTTTACTGGGTCCAAGCTGTAGATTTTACCCAACTTGTTCGGAATATGCGCTGCAGGCTATAACAAAATTTGGCGTCCTTAAGGGTTTGTTTATTTCAGTTAAAAGAATCGTCAAGTGCAACCCCTGGGGAGGGAGCGGACTTGATCCAATACCAGGAGAAAAAGATGGATCTAGTTAGGGCTTTTTTAATATTTACAATAGGTGCAATTCTTTATTATTTACTTCTTCAGTGGCCAGCAAATAATAGCCAGTCTACCAAGGAGATCGATACAGGATCTTTTGAAAGTAATATTATAAATGAAAGTAAAGATTCACTTACAACTTTTGATTCAGCCCCTCAAGAAGGTTTGTCTGTTTTTAAATCCACAGAAAATAAAACAAACTACAGTGATCTTGTTGTACTAGAAAATAACACCTTAAAGCTTACTTTAGATGGCAACACGGGAAGAATTATTAGCTCTGTATTAAAGGGCATAAAAGTAGAAAAAAATGGACAAGAAGATTTAAAGATATTTGGTCAATTAGGGCAGAGCGAATACTTTGCTAATAGTGGGTTTTTTACTCGGTCCAAGGGCTATCTAAATCCAAACCTTTCCTTAGACAGGTCTTATGATGCCGACTTAAATACAAAAGTTTTTGAGTTTTCAGGAGACAGTAACGGCCTCAAGCATTTCAAAAAGATTACCTTAACCGAAGGGCTGTTTTCGGCAATCATTGAAGATGTCGTTTCTGGGCCTTTAGGAAACACCCCGGTTGAGGTGACTCCTTATGTCGTTATCGAGCGCGGTAATGACGAAACGGGCGAGGGCGGATTGGCCTACACGTACCTTGGTCCCGTTTTTTCTACAGAACTAGAAAGGTTTGAAAAGTATGACTTTGACGATATAGATGACGAGGCTTTCAAGAGGAGTTCGAAAGGCGGTTGGGCTTCTTTAATACAGCATTACTTTTTATCTGCTTGGGTACCTGATCAAGAAAAGTCTTATTTATATCAAGCGCGAAAAAGCTCTTCGGGCAATAGGTATAGCATTGGTTATACAGGGGTCTCTGAAACACTCGACTCAGCGAATACAAAGATATCGCAAACTAACACCCTATACGTGGGTCCTAAATTACCCGAACAACTTAAGGCGATTCATCAAGACCTTGACTTAACTGTTGATTATGGGTTTTTGTGGTGGATGGGAAAGCCGATGTATTGGTTGTTGAACGTGGGCCACGATCTCTTTAAAAACTGGGGCTTGGCTATAATATTCCTAACCATCCTACTAAAAGTCCTTACCTGGCCTCTTTCTGCTGCTGCTTATAAATCTATGGGCAAGATGAGGGTTCTTCAACCTAAACTCGCAGCAATGCAAGCCCAGTTTGGTGACGACAAACAAAAAGCCGCAGCCGCAATGATGGAATTCTATAAAAAAGAAGGTGTAAACCCGCTGGGGGGCTGCCTTCCTATGGTTATCCAAATGCCTTTCTTTCTAGCTTTTTACTGGGTCTTAATGGAAACAGTAGAATTAAGACACTCACCGTTCTTTTTCTGGATTGATGATCTGTCTGCAAAAGATCCCTACTTTATATTGCCCCTTCTTAATGCAGCAGGAATGTACTTTTCGCAAAAACTCACCCCCACGCCAGCAAATGCCGATCCTATGCAGGCACAGATGATGAAATACTTCCCTCTGGTTTTTGCACTTATATTCGCGTGGTTTCCATCTGGATTAGTTTTATATTGGCTTATGAACATGCTGGTAACTCTTTTACAGCAGTGGTGGTATTACAGAAAGGTACTCAAAAGTTAATTCAAACCAATGGCTCTAGACACCATAATAGCCCCCGCAACAGCTCCTGGTAGTGCTGGAATTTCTGTTCTTAGAGTTTCAGGGGTAAGATCTCATGAAATATGCTCCTCTTTGTGTGGCGGCCTGGCAGAGCCTTTGGTTTTTAAAAACTGTTTTATAAAGAAAAAGTCGGGGGATACTGTTGATAGGGGGCTTGTTGTTTGCTTTAAAGGTCCAGCAAGCTATACAGGGGAAGATGTAGTAGAAATCCATTGCCACGGAAATCCTGTAATAGTAAACATGATCATAGAGGAGGCCTTGCTTCAGGGTGCCCGTATAGCAGAGCCCGGTGAGTTTACTAAACGAGCGTTTTTAAATGACAAGCTTGACCTGGCTCAAGCAGAATCCGTAGCGGATTTAATCGCAGCTCAGTCTGATTTGGCTGTAATCAGTGCCAACGCCTCTCTGGTTGGAGAGTTTTCAAAAAAAATAGATAGCTGTATTAAAGAAATTACCAAGACCAGGGTTTTTGTTGAAGCCTCTATAGACTTCCCGGATGAAGAGATACCAGAACAAGATTTAAGCGATCTTGTTTCATCTGTTGAAGCTCAAATTACTTCTGTTGAAGCTCAAATTCAATCCTCTAAGCAGGGGGTGATGATAAGAGAGGGTGTAAAAATAGTTATTCTTGGGGCTCCAAATAGCGGTAAATCAACTCTTTTAAATAGGCTCGCCAAAAACGATTTGGCAATGGTTTCGGATATACCCGGAACCACAAGAGATTTAATTAAAACAAGAATAAATCTGGAGGGGGTGCCGGTAGAATTTGTCGACACTGCGGGAATTAGAACCCTAACAACAGACCCGCTGGAGCTAGAGGGAATGAAGAGGGCCCGACTAGAAATGGCCGATTCAAACTTAACGTTACTTTTATCAGAGCCCGGAGGTTTTTGGCCGGAAATAGAAGACCAAACAAACACATTAAAGGTGTGTAATAAGGCGGATTTAGTTGGTGGAACAATTCCAAGCGGATCGGATTTAAATATTTCCGCTAAGACGGGTGAGGGAATAGATGAATTAATTAAAAAAATATTACTTGGAGTTGGTTTTAATCAAGGTGCGGAAAACCCTGCCACTTCAAGAAGAAGGCACGTCGACTGTCTGGTGTTGGCCCTCCAAAATTTAGAAGAGTCATTAACCTTGCTTAAAGCAGGAAACAGCTTGGAGGTTGTGGCTGAGTTGCTGTTGTCCGTTCAAACTCACCTCGGAAACATAACAAATCCTATTTCCTCTGATGACCTGCTTGGAGAAATATTTTCTGAGTTCTGTATAGGAAAGTAATTCTTGTTAATAAATGCTGTACTCTTTTTTTCTATTTGTTAACAAAAAAAAGACCCACATTTTATTTGGTTTTACAAACACCTTTTGTGGTGATGAGAACATTTTATTCAATACCGTCAAAGCCGTTACTGGCCGGCCGCTGTTTGGGTTATTAACAGAAAGAGTCGCCCCCTACAAACAACAACAAATTAATCTTATATAATATATAAGAAAATAAAATTATATTAACATTGTGGATAGTTTTGAAATTATAGTTATCGGAGGTGGTCATGCTGGTGTAGAAGCAGCAGCAGCCAGTGCAAGAATGGGCAGGAAGACCCTCCTGATAAGTCACAAGAAAGACTCAATTGGTCAAATGTCTTGTAATCCCGCGATAGGCGGAATTGGCAAAAGTCATTTAGCAAAAGAAGTAGATGCCCTTGGAGGGTTGATGGCCAAAGCAACCGACACCTCTGGAATTCACTACAGGGTGCTTAATGCAACAAAAGGCCAGGCTGTAAGGGCTACTCGAGCACAAACTGACCGAAAACTTTACAAACAATCAATCCAAAGCCTGCTTTCATCACAAGAAAATTTAGAAATATTAGAAGACGCCGTGGAGGACATCGCCACAGAAAACGGTCAATCAACAGGTGTTATTACCTCTTCTGGAACGCTTATAAAATCCTCACACATCGTACTGACAACCGGAACTTTTTTGGGCGGCATAATGCACACAGGCTTCGAACAAAAACCAGGCGGCAGGGTTGGAGATCCGCCCAGTATTATTCTTGCAGAAAAACTTAGATCCATGCCATTTCGTGTTGGAAGATTAAAAACCGGAACTCCTCCTCGGCTTAACGGAGACACAATTGATTGGTCAAAACTTTCGACTCAACCCGGAGACCTTCCCACACCTTTATTATCTTATACAGGAGATACCAAAAACCACCCCAAACAAGTCAACTGTCACATCACCAGGACTAACGAAAAAACTCATCAAATTATCAGAGACTCATTGGATCAATCCCCTTTATACAGCGGAGTTATAGAAGGCGTCGGACCGCGTTACTGTCCG
>Ga0209830_10001044_pt1 | contig 25670 bp, 23 predicted proteins | sample ArcticOcean_MG_C_12_FD_187439 | JGI IMG/M metagenome (GOLD analysis project Ga0209830, IMG submission 187439) | Marine microbial communities from western Arctic Ocean - ArcticOcean_MG_CB8_130 (SPAdes) (version 2) | ecosystem: Environmental > Aquatic > Marine > Oceanic | place: Arctic Ocean...
ATAATTGGGACACAAGCAAATATGATCATGGTGGGGCTTTTGGGCATATTGCAATTGAAGTCGAAGATGTTTATAAAGCTTGCGAAGAAATTAAGAATAAAGGTGGTAATGTTGTTAGAGAGGCAGGCCCTATGATGGGAACAAAGCTCCTTTTGGCATTTATTGAAGACCCTAATGGCTATAAAATTGAGTTAATTCAAAAAAACACGTTCTAATTTATTCAAAAAAATCTTTAACTGTATCAAGCCATGTTTTAGATCTAGGACTATGTTTATCGCTATCAGCTTGATTCATTCGCTCTAATTCTTCTAAAATATTCTTTTGTTTTTCTGTTAATTTGACTGGCGTTTCAACTATAACGTGACAGTGGAGGTCACCAACCTGACTCTCTCGGACCGGCTTAATACCTTTGCCTTTTAACCTAAATGCAGCACCTGTTTGTGTTTCGGCTGGAATTTTAATTTTAGCATTTCCATCAAGTGTAGGAATCTCTAATTCACCGCCGAGGGCAGCAGTTGAAAAGCTAATAGGCATCTCACAATGCAAATTTGCTCCATCACGCTCAAAAATTTTATGTTCTTTTACACTAATAACCACATAAAGGTCTCCAGTAGGGCCTCCATTAGTTCCAGCCTCTCCTTCACCAGATAATCTAATACGATCGCCATCATCAACTCCAACTGGTATTTTCACTGATAATGTCTTAGTTTCTTTTATGTGGCCTGAACCACGGCAATCAGAACAGGGATCTTTAATAGTGGTCCCTGCTCCATTACAATGTGGACATTCTTGTTGAACTGAAAAGAAACCCTGCTGCATTCTAACTTGACCTTGGCCATGACAAGTCCCGCATTCAATTGGTTTAGAGCCTTTTTTTGCCCCTGATCCATTGCATGGTTTACATGAGACCATTACCGGTATTTTTATTTGATTTTCTGTCCCTTTAGCTGCTTGTTCAAGTGATATCTCCATATTAAATCTAAGATCAGCCCCTCGATAAACATTAGATCTTCCATTTGACCTTCCACCACCGAATATATCACCGAATATATCACCGAAAGCATCACCGAAATCACCTGCACCAGGTCCTCCACCCGCAGCTTGATCTACTCCAGCGTGACCATATTGATCATACAAAGATTTTTTTTGGGGATCAGATAAAATATCGTATGCTTTTTTAACTTCTTTAAAGGTTTCAGTGGATTCTGGGTTGCCATTATTCCGATCTGGATGATGTTTCATTGCAAGTTTTTTATAAGCTTTTTTGATATCAACATCAGAAGCTTGTTGATTTAATCCTAGAGTATCGTAGTAATCTTTTTTATCGGCCATAGGGAATTGGGAGTGGGGGTAATTTTTATTACCCCCACTATATATAATTATTTATAAAATTATTTATTTTTTCTTATCGTCTTTCTTAACTTCTTCGAATTCAGCGTCAACAACTTCGGCATCAACTGTCTTCTCCTTATTTTTACCGCCTTTTTTTGGCTGTGCTTCACTAGCTTGCTGGTCCGCATGTATTTTTTCACCAAGCTTTTGAGATGCTTCAGCTAATATTTTATTCTTAGCTTCAATATCATCTTTATTATCAGATTTTAAAGACTCTTCAAGGTCACTAATAGCTTTCTCGATTTTCTCTTTTTCATCTTTTTCTACTTTATCAGGATGATCAGTCATTGTTTTTTTAATTGAATGAATCATACCTTCAGAGAGATTTTTTACATCAACCAACTCTCTCAATTTTTTATCTTCTTCAGCATGAAGCTCAGCATCATCTTCCATTTTCTTAATCTCTTCTTCACTAAGCCCACCACTTGACTTAATAACGATTTTATTTTCCTTGCCAGTAGCTTTATCTTTAGCATTGACATGTAAGATGCCATTTGCATCAAGATCAAATGTAACCTCTATTTGAGGGGTTCCTCTTGCTGCTGCTGGTATTTCATTTAAATTAAATTGACCCAAGCTTTTATTTCCTGCAGCCATCTCTCTTTCACCTTGAAATACATTAATTGTTACCGCACTTTGATTATCTTCGGCAGTTGAAAATGTTTGAGATTCTTTTGTTGGAATAGTGGTATTTTTTTTGATTAATTTTGTCATAACACCACCCATTGTTTCAATTCCTAGACTTAGAGGAGTAACATCTAATAGTAATACATCCTTTACATCACCTTGAAGAACACCACCTTGAACTGCTGCACCAACTGCAACTGCTTCATCAGGGTTAACATCTTTTCTTGGCTCAACCCCAAATATCTCTTGTACTTTTTCTTGAACTTTAGGCATTCTAGTTTGCCCGCCGACAAGTATTACGTCAGCAATTTCATTCGATGCTCCCGAATCTTTTATAGCTGTTTTACATGGGGCAATAGTTCTTTCTATGAGATCCTCAACTAGTGACTCAAGTTTTGCTCTGGTTAACTTAACAACTAAATGTTTTGGACCAGATGCATCAGCAGTTAAGTAAGGTAAATTAACTTCGGTCTGAGTACTACTTGAGAGCTCAATCTTAGCTTTCTCTGCAGCTTCTTTTAGTCTTTGTTTAACAAGCACATCTTTACTTATATCAACACCATTTTCTTTCTTGAATTCTTCTGCAAGGAAATCAATGATTCTGTTATCAAAATCTTCACCACCTAAAAAGGTATCCCCATTTGTTGATAAAACCTCAAATTGATGTTCACCATCAACACTTGATATCTCAATAATAGATACATCAAAGGTACCACCCCCTAAATCGTAAACTGCAATTTTTCTATCACCTTCTTTTTTATCCAAACCAAAAGCTAATGCTGCTGCAGTTGGCTCATTAATAATTCTTTTAACTTCTAATCCAGCAATCCTGCCGGCATCTTTTGTAGCTTGTCTCTGGCTATCGTTAAAATATGCTGGCACTGTAATAACTGCATCTGTAACTTCTTCACCTAAATAATCTTCTGCTGTTTTCTTCATTTTTCTCAAAATCTCAGCAGAAATTTGTGGAGGTGCCATTTTTTCACCTTTTATTTCAACCCAAGCATCTCCGCTATCTGCTTTTGAAATTTTATATGGCATCAAGCCTATATCTTTCTGAACCTCATCTTCGTCAAACTTTCTACCAATTAAACGCTTAACTGCATAAATAGTATTTTCAGGGTTTGTAACAGCCTGTCTTTTGGCAGGAGCGCCAACAAGTGATTCGCCATCTTCTTGGTAAGCAACAATTGAAGGTGTTGTTCTGGTTCCCTCAGCATTCTCGATTACCTTTGGTTTACCATTTTCCATAACAGAAACACATGAGTTTGTTGTTCCTAGATCAATTCCAATAGTCTTTGCCATCTTCTTATTTCCTTTAGTAAATTAAATTCTCTATTATATTAAATAGGGATGCTTAGATAAATTTCAAGCTTTTTTTTCTTTTTCCTTTGAAACCGATACTAATGCTGGTCTTAAAACTCTCCCATTTAACTTATAACCCTTTTGAAAAACAGAAAGAATTTTATTTGGTTCTTCATCTGAATCAATCATGGTCATTGCTTGGTGAAAGTTAGGGTTAAACGTATCACCTTTAGGATTTAATTCTTCAATATTAAATTTATCAAATACAGTGACTAGTTGTTTTACAGTTAAATCAACACCGTCTTTGTAACTTTCTAATGTTGCATTTTCAATGACCAATGCTGCATCAAGACTGTCTTTAACGAGTAGTATTTCCTGACTAAAATTTTCTATTGCATATTTTCTAGTTTTTTCTGCCTCTTCTAAGGCTCTTTTTCTATTATTTTCTGATTCAGCTTTTGCATATAGTACTTGAGCTTCAAGCGTCGCAATTTTTTCAACTAAATCTTTTTCTAGATTTTTTGGTCTAGCTGGTTTTTTAGTTTTCTTCGGTGTTATTTTATCTGTCATAGTTGTTTAAAATATTAATGTTAAAGTTAGAATAAATATGGAGACTGTTAGAATAATTTCAAGGCTATTTTTATAAATTTATTCAATTAATGTCACATTTGACTTATTTACATCATTTCATTGATAATGGATGGTTATACCAAAAAAAACTATGAGACTATGAAACAATCAATTATTGAAATTACAGAACGTATTAAAGAAAAGAGTAGGCCAACCAGAACTGCCTACCTTGAAAGAGTTTCTTTAATGAAAAGAAGAGATAGAGGGAGCGACCGTTTGGGTTGTGCTAACGTGGCCCATGCAATTGCAGCCCTTCCTAAAGATGATAAATTTAAGATAGTTGCAGAAAGAGCACCAAATCTAGCTATTGTTACAGCTTACAATGACATGCTGTCTGCACATAAGCCATATGAAGGTTACCCTCAAATAATAAGGCAAGCAGCAGCTAATTTTGGAGCAACCGCACAAGTTGCTGGCGGAGTTCCTGCAATGTGTGATGGAGTTACGCAAGGTGAGCCCGGGATGGAATTAAGCCTTTTCTCAAGAGATAATATTGCTATGGGTGCTGCAATTGGATTATCTCATGATGTCTTTGATGGTGCGGTGATGCTTGGTATTTGTGACAAGATTGTTCCTGGTTTGTTAATTGGAGCTTTACATTTTGGACATCTGCCTACTATTTTTATACCCGCTGGACCAATGTCCACGGGTATTGATAATACATCTAAGTCAAAAGTTAGAGAGGAGTACGCTCAAGGAAAAATAGGTAGAGATGAGCTATTAGATTCAGAATCTGCTGCCTACCATGGCGAAGGTACTTGTACTTTTTATGGAACCGCCAATAGCAATCAGATGCTTATGGAAGCAATGGGCTTGCATGTACCTGGTGCGGCATTTGTCCATCCTTATGACGATATTCGAAAGCTACTTACTGTTGAGGCAGTCAAGTTACTTATTGAGAATATTAAAAATAAAGAAACAGTTTCTGTTGGTGAATTAGTCGATGAGAAGGTTATCATCAATGCCATGGCAGCTCTTCTTGCAACTGGTGGCTCAACTAATCACCTTATCCATTGGGTAGCTATTGCCCGAGCTGCAGGAATAATAATTGATTGGACTGACTTTCATGATCTAGCTAAGTCCGTACCACTTTTAGCAAGTGTTTATCCAAATGGAAAAGCCGATGTTAATGAATTTCAAAAAGCTGGAGGTCCCGCTTTTGTTATCAGAGAGTTGATACAGGGTGGCTGCATGTACCCAGATGTGATCACCTCAAGCTTTGGAGGTATAGCAGAATATGCTAAACAACCAAGCCTAACCAATGGAAAACTTTCATGGAAAGACCTTCCTAAAAGAAGTGGGGACGAATCTGTTGTTAGAGGAATTGATAATCCATTTAATGAGTCCGGTGGCCTGAGGTTGCTAAAAGGAAATATTGGGCGATCTGTAATTAAAATTTCTGCTGTGCCTGAAGACAAGCATATCATCGAAGCACCTGCTTTAATATTTAATAGTCAGGAAGAATTATTATTAGCTTTTGACGATGAGAAGTTGGATCAAAATTTTATCGCAGTAATTCGCTTCCAAGGACCAAAAGCAAATGGTATGCCAGAACTCCATAAGCTTACCCCACCATTATCTGTAATTCAAAACAAGGGATTTACAGTAGCAATTGTAACTGATGGAAGAATGAGCGGAGCCTCAGGTAAAATTCCTGCGGCTATCCACATGAGCCCAGAAGCAGCCGCTGGCGGCTCTATTGCAAAAATAAGGGAAGGCGATATTCTTAGACTTAATGCTGTTGTAGGATCATTAAATGTTCTTGTTGATGATGCTGAATGGGATAAAAGAAAGCCAGAAGAAATGAGTGAGGAACAGAAAATAAATAATGGCCATGGAATTGGTAGGGAACTTTTTGGCAGTATGAGGAAAAACGTTTTATCTGCAGAAGAGGGAGCAATAACCTGGATTTAATTAAATTTTAAGAGAAACAATATGAAAACTATCGAATTAGCAAAATATGGCCCTGTAATTCCAGTAATTGTAATAGAAAATATTGAAGATGCGGTACCAATGGCTGAAGCATTGTTGGCTGGGGGAGTGAAAGTATTAGAAATTACGTTGAGAACAAAATGTGCTTTAAGAGCTATTGAGATGATTGCTAACAAAGTTCCTGATGCAATTGTCGGAGCAGGGACTTTGAGGACAAAATCTGATGCAACAAATGCAAAACTTGCTGGTAGTCAGTTTGCTGTAAGTCCAGGCTATACAAACGAAATGGGTTTGATATGCAAAGAGATAGAGCTTCCTCTCCTGCCTGGAGTTTCAACTGGTAGTGAGGTTATGAATGCAAATAATGATGGCTTTTCTTTTTTAAAACTATTCCCTGCTGTTGCTGTAGGTGGTATTAATTTATTAAAAGGGTTTTCCGGGCCATTTTCTGATATTAAGTTTTGCCCCACAGGTGGAATAACTATTGAATCAGCACCAGATTTTTTAGCATTACCTAATGTGCCAGTATGTGGAGGTACTTGGCTTACTCCAAAAAAATTAATCGAAGAGAAAAATTGGTCGGCGATTACAAAGCTTGCCAAGCAAGCTTGCTCGATCTAATTTCTTACCCATGGATTTAAGTAAATATCAAACAATTATTTTTGATTGTGATGGTGTGATATTAAATTCGAATTTTCAAAAAATAGAAGCTTACAGGAATACTGCAATAACTTATGGGGCAAGTAAAATTCAAGCTGATGAGCTTGTTGCTCATCATGTTGAGCTTACTGGAATTTCTCGCCATATAAAATTTAAACATTTTCTCAAGGAAATTATGCATGAAGAGGTTACAGCTTCCTCTATGAGAACTTTGGTTAATAACCTAAATGAAGAGGTGATTAACCTACTAAAAGACTGCGAGGTTGCAAGTGGGATAGGGAGGCTTAAAATTCAAACTCAAAAATCTACATGGATGGTAGCTTCGGGTGGCGATCAAAACGAATTAAGATTCCTTTTTAAGGAAAAAAAAATTGCTTCTTATTTTGATGGGGGTATTTACGGGAGCCCAGCTTCAAAATATGAAATTGTAGAGAGCAAGCTAAAGCAAAAAAATTTCTTACCCGTATTATTCCTTGGAGACTCTTTGTACGATATTCAGACAGCTCAAAAATATAACTTAGATTTTATTTTTGTTTATGGCTGGACAGACCTTAAAGATTGGAAAAAAATATGTGATGAAAATAAGTTAACTTACATTGAAAAAATTGAAGACCTAGTTTAGCTTATTTTTTTTATAATTTTAGTTGTACTTTTCCCTTTTACAACAGGTATTAGAATTACTTTTCCACCCCATTTTTTCATGTCATTTGCACCCACTACATTTTTCATTGTGTAATCATTTCCCTTAAATAACACATTAGGTTTAATTGATTTAATTAAATTTATTGGAGTAGCCTCATCAAATAAAATAACGCTATCAACTGATTCAAGAGAACAGAGTACTAAGGCCCGATCTGCTTCACCAATAATGGGTCTATTAGCACCTTTAATTTTTCGAACCGAGCTATCACTATTAAGGGCCACAATTAAAAGATCAACTTGCTCTTTGGCTTTTGCTAAATAAGTTACATGACCAGCATGGAGAATATCAAAACATCCATTAGTAAAACCCACAATAAGTTTTTCTTGAGTATTTTGATATGCGTTATTTTTTCTTAAGATCTCAATTTCATTTATTAAATCATCCTTACTACCGGTAACTTTTTTTATAGTGTTAATACTTGTTAGCGAGTGAAGCTCAATTAATAATTCATTTCTCTCAATTGGCATAGTACCAATCTGCCTAACAACAATCCCTGCGGCTAGATTTGCTAGCTCAAAACTATCCCTAAGAGCTAAATTTGCAATTATGCCAGCTGTTAAGGTTGCAATTACAGTATCACCAGCTCCAGAGACATCAAATACCTGCTCAGAGGCTCTTGTAGGAAATTCTTCAATCTTATTGCTTGTTATATATTTTATTCCAAGCTCACCTTGAGTCATAGCAATATAATCAAAATTATATTTTTTGGTTATTTTTTTAAGCGATGCGCCTAGCAATTTTTCGTCTTTATCAGTTAAATTTGCTAATAAATAAGCTTCTTTTTTATTAGGAGTAATCGCGGTTGCACCTTGATACTTTGCTAGGTCTTTACCTTTTGGGTCAACAAGCAAAGGAATATTTTTTTTGTTTGCTGCTTGAATAATTTTTTTTAAAGCTGTATTCGAAAGAAAACCTTTCTCATAGTCGGAAATAATTATTGCACTCGGACCATTTGATATAAGTTTTAGAATTTTTTTTAATTCAATTTCGCTTGGCCCTGATGATAATTCTTCATAATCAAGCCTAACCATTTGCTGTTGCCCACCCATAATTCTAGTTTTTGTAGTAGTCGGCCCTTTTTTCTTTATTAGATTTTTGGTAGATATACCATTTTCTTTAAATAAACTTTTTAGGACTTCTCCACTATAATCATTCCCGATTTCACCAACTATAAATGTATTAATTCCTAAGCCTGAAAGATTAAGGGCAACATTGCCTGCACCTCCAATTTTGTAAACATTATCGTCTACATTCACAATGGGTACAGGAGCTTCAGGCGATAATCTTTTAACATCGCCAATAATATAATGGTCAAGCATAATATCGCCAATGACTAAACCCCATTTATCTTTAGAATTGAATCTATTACTAACAATATCGATAATATTATTTTTCAAAATTAAGCATACCTATCTGAAGTAAGAAGATAATTTTCCATGTAATCATTTACGCCTTCTTTTAAGTTTTTAAATTTTAAGTTTAAACCTTCAGCTTTTATTTTATCAAGATTAGCTTCAGTATAGTATTGATATTTACCTTTTAAATCATCTGGCATATTTATATATTTAATATTAGATTCGTCACCTTTTGTGTTCATAATTACAGCCTTAGCTAAATCATTAAAAGATTGCGCAACCCCTGTCCCACAATTAAATAGCCCTGAAATATGATTATTTTTTAAAAAATATATAACATATTCAACTGCATCTTTCACATAAATAAAGTCTCTTAATTGCATTCCATCCTTATAATCTGGATTCTCACTCTTAAATAATCTTATTTCTTTTTCTTTTTGGAATTGTTGAAACGCGTGGAAAACAACACTAGCCATTCTATTTTTATGGTACTCATTTGGACCATATACATTAAAGAATTTTAAGCCACACCATTGGGGTGGTGAAGGTTGATTTGAATTAATCTGAGAATAAACCCATTGATCAAAAAAATGTTTTGAATATCCGTAAGCATTCAAAGGGGTTAATTTTGATAATAAATTCTCATTGTCATCGTAACCATTTTCTCCGTTACCGTAAGTGGCAGCCGAGCTCGCATAAATGAACGGTACTTTGTTTACTGAACACCAGCTCCATAACATTTGGCTATAACGGATATTTGAAATTAATAATTTATTAAAATTTGTTTCCGTAGTAGCGCTAATAGCACCCATATGAATTACAGCAGTAATATTTTTGTTATTCCTAAAAAATTTTGGAAGATCATTTTTATCAATAAAATCAATAAATTTTCTTTTGGCAATATTTCTTTCTTGATCTTGGGATGTTAGGTCATCAAAGATAACAAAATTATTTTCATTGAGAATTGTATTTAGGTGCCAAGCAATAATGCTTCCAATCATTCCTGCACCACCAGTAAGAACTATCATAGGCTTTTCTTATTTAAATTTTTCAGCTTGTTTTTTTGTTAAGTTAGATGCCTTTTGTTCTTTTACCAGTGACCATTTAGGATCGAGCCATCCCTGCAGATTTGAACTTGAAATGATACCCATTGCTTCAATCCAATGAGGATCACTGTTTAATGCAGGAATGTACTTGTAATTTTTACCTCCATTATTAATAAATATAGATTTTCCTTCCATATTTATTTCTTCAAGTGTTTCAAGGCAGTCACTCGAAAACCCTGGACATATAACATGTATATTATTTTTATTCTGTTTACCAAGATCGGCAATAACTTCTGCAAAGTATGGTTTTAACCATTCAGCTTTACCAAATCTAGACTGAAAACAGATTTGATATTCGGTATCCTTTAAATTTAAAGCTTCTGCTAATAAGCGCCCAGTTTTGTGGCATTCACAATGATATGGGTCCCCTTGGTATAGAGATTTTTTGGGTATACCATGAAAACTCATTATTAATTTTGAAGGCTTACCATTTTTTTTCCAATAATTTAACACCGATACTTTTAATGCGTTTATGTATGCTGGGTGATCATGGTAATGACGAATTGTTCTAATTTCTGGAACATTCCTCGTCTTTAATAATAATCTCCATAAACTATCCATTGCGGATGCTGAAGATGATGCTGCATATTGTGGATAAAGTGGGAATAGTAGTATCTTTGTGCAGCTCTTCTCTCTTAGCTCATTAAAGGCTTTTTGCATTGATGGCTGACCATAACTCATACCTAAAGACACCTCTATAGGCTGCCTGTAATTTTTATCTAAGTATTTCTTTAGCAGTTTAGATTGGGCTTTAGCATTTACTAAAAGAGGAGAGCCTTTAGATGTCCATATTTGCGCGTATTTTTTTGCTGAAGATGCTGGCCTAAAAACTAATATAATAAAATGTAAAATCCAACACCAAATAAATCTTGGAATTTCTACAACTCTTCTGTCCATAAGAAATTGGCCAAGATATTTTCTTACTGCAGCAGTTTTTGGCTCCTCTGGGGTGCCTAAGTTTGCAAGAATGATCCCTATTTTAGGCGGATCTCCATGTTTGTAGATAGGTTCTTGATTATAATAACTCATATAAATTTACTACTTAATTGATTTGCTCAACAGTTTAGCAGTGATATCGACAATAGGAATAACTCTTTCATATGCCATCCTTGTTGGACCAATAACGCCAAGCATTCCAAGAATTTCTCCATCAGCTTCGTATGGTGCTGTTATAACGCTGCATTCATCAAGTGCCTGATAGCCCGATTCTTCCCCAATAAAAATTTGTATACCATCAGCCCGATGACTTTTTTCTAGTAGCTGAAGTAAGGCTGATTTTTTTTCAAAAATCTCAACAATTTTTCTTACGCTAGAAACATTTTGAGAAAGTTCTGATGTTTCTAGTAGGTTTTTTTGTCCTGACATAACTAAATTATCATTTTGATCAACATCGCCTGAAGTATCAATCGCCGCATTCATGAGTGTTACCATTTCAGCCTTCATTGTTTTTAACTCACTCACTAACTTACTTTTGACTTGCTCAATACTAAATCCCGAATAGTGTTGGTTAAAAAAGTTCGAAGCCTCTAAAAGGCTCTGTTTGGTGTAATCATTTTCTGTGTATAACACTCTATTTTGAACACCACCATCATCCGTAACAATGATTACTAAAATTCTATTTTTAGATAATTCAAGAAATTCAATGTGCTTGAAAGAAACTTTGCTAGCTCGAGGTATTAATACAACCCCTGCAAATTTTGTTAAATGAGATAGTGTATCTGCTACAGAGTTTATTAAATGCTTACTATCAGAAACAATTAATTGATCTTTGAGTGTTGATATTTCTAATGCATTCAGTGATTTGATTGTTACCAAGCTATCAACAAAGAATCTATATCCTTTTTGTGTTGGAATACGACCTGCAGATGTATGAGGGCTTGTAATAAAACCAGCATCTTCAAGGTCTTTCATAATATTTCTTATTGACGCCGGACTTAGATCTAAACTTGATGCAGTTGCTAGCGTTTTTGACCCAACAGGTTGTCCGTCACTAATATGATGACTTATTAAGGTTTTTAAGAGAGTTTGAGCTCTTTTATCTAAATCCATGAATTTATAATTAATTCGTTAATTAATTTCGTTAATGCATTAAAATACACATATTATATATTTTACTGTCTCAACCTTAACAAAGCTAGTTTAAAAAAATAATGGTAATCAAATTTAAAAAAATTGCAATCATCGGAAAATATCCTTCTTCAGAGGAGACTAAAGATATCCATGATCAGCTCATACAACTAATAACTCATTTAAGTCAAAAAAATATTGATTTAGTTATTGAAGAAAAAACACAAAAACAAATTAAATTAAACAAATTTAAATCTCTCCCACTTAATGAGATTGGTAAACAAGTTGATATAGTAATTGTTGTTGGTGGCGATGGAACAATGCTTGGAGTTGCAAGAGCATTAATAGATACTGGGATTCCTTTGATAGGAATCAATCAAGGCCGGTTTGGTTTTTTAACTGATTTAAATATAAACAGTATGTTTTCAAGTATTGATAATATTTTAGATGGTTTTTATATTCAAGATAATAGAATGTTAATTGAAACAACAATTGTAAGAAATGATAAAAAAATCTATGAGTCTTTTGCACTAAATGACATAGTTATCAGAAGTGGTTTAAGGCTTATTGAATTGGAAGTAATTATTGATGGAAGATTCGTTCATACCCAAAGATCTGATGGGTTAATTGTTAGTACACCAACTGGAACAACAGCTTATGCACTTTCTGCTGGAGGGCCAATCATTCATCCAAATTTAGATGCTATTACTATTGTGCCGATTAGCCCTCATACACTAAGTAACCGACCTATTGCTGTTAGTGGAGATAGTGGAATATTAATTAAAATAGTTAATATGGATGAAGCCTGCGCTATTATTGATGGGCAAATTCAAATACCCTTAGATAAAAAAGATACAATAAGTATTAAAAAGGCTAAACAATATATTTCAATACTTCATCCGCAAGATTATTGTTATTTTGAGATGCTTAGAAATAAATTGAATTGGGGTTAGGATTTACAAATGCTTGAAAATCTTTCAATTAAAAATTTTGTTATTGTTGATCACTTAGAGCTAAATTTTACGAGTGGATTCTCTGCTTTAACTGGTGAGACTGGCGCCGGTAAGTCTATCCTTATTGGAGCACTTTCATTAGCCCTTGGCCAAAGAAGTGAGACCGGCGTGGTTAGACATAACACTGACAAATCAGATATCTCAGCTACTTTTAATATTAAAGGTAATAAGTATGCCCAAGATTGGTTAAAACATAGCGAACTCGAATCTGATGAGGATAGCCTTCTTTTGCGGAGGGTTATATACCAAGATGGCAAATCGAAAGGTTTTATCAATGGCATACCGGCAACTATTAACCAGTTAAAATCAATAGGAGAATTACTTATTGATATTTATAGTCAAAACTCACATCATTCATTGTTAAAAAACTCTACACAAAGAGAGATTTTAGATAATTTTTCAGATTTAAATGAAGATGTAGTAGAAATAAAAGAGCTGTATGAGAATTGGCTAAAGTTATCTATAGAAAATGAGAATTTTAAGAAAAATAAAGACTCCTATATTGAAGAATTAGGTGATCTTGAAGTGAAAAATAAACAGTTTAAAACCTTAGATTTTTCTTTTTCTAAGTGGCAAGACATACAAGCCAATCATAAAATGCTTTCAAATAGCTCAGAATTAATTAAAGGTATTCAAACATGTATTTCTATGATGGATAATGATGATTCCTCTGTGTTTAATCAAATTAATCAGTTACAGACAACCCTATCAAATTTAGCTAATTTAGATGATCGACTTGAAAATCAATTGAAAATTATTGACACCATGTCCTTGGAATCAAGTGAGCTTATTCGTGAATTAAATCATTATTTACATGCTTTAGATATGAACGAAGAGCTAAAGAATGAGGTTGAATCTAAAATTCAGGATACATATGAATTTTGTCGAAAATATCGTGTAAAACCTGAAGAGCTTGATTCTTTAAGTAATGATTGGCAAGTTCGCTATGATTTATTGGTTAAGTTGATAGACGAGGAAGGAATTAGTGAAATATTAAATGAAGCAAGGCATTGTTATGATGAGGCTGCTTCTAAATTATCGCAAAAACGCAAAGAATCAGCCTTGGAACTTAATAATATTATTACTGATAAACTCAAGGATTTATCTTTTACGCATGGAAAATTCGAAGTTAATTTAAAATCAATTGAGCCTAGCGCTAATGGAAATGAACAAGTTGAATTTTTAATTTCAACTTATTTGAATGCAGAACCTAGACCTATACAAAAAGTAGCATCAGGGGGAGAATTGTCTAGAATTAGTTTGGCAATAAGAGTAGCTTCGATTAAAAAAGCTAATGTCCCTGTTATGATTTTTGATGAGGTTGATGTAGGTATTGGTGGCGGGGTTGCTGAAGTAGTAGGAAAATTATTAAAGGATTTATCTGATGATGCTCAACATCAGATTTTTGCTATTACGCACTTACCTCAAGTTGCTGCGCAATCTTTAAATCACTTTAAAGTTTCAAAAGAGCAAATTAATGGTGAAACTGTAAGTCAAATAAACTTGCTTGATGAGAGTGGGCGGGTTAATGAGCTTGCTAGAATGTTAGGTGGGGTTAAGATAACAAATACGACTATTGAGCATGCCAAAGAATTACTTAGCTGACCCATGACATTTACTAATATTTTCTAACCCACCTAATTTACAACTGCAGTGCTTATTATTGCAATCAGCATAAATATACAAGGCATGCTCAATAATAGTAAATCCATTTTTTTCGGCAATCATATTTTGTCTCTTTTCAATTTCATCATCACAAAATTCCTTAATAAATCCACATTGAAGACACACAATATGATCATGATGATCTTTCTCATTAAGCTCAAATACAGCCTTATCACTTTCAAAGTGATGCCGGAGTAAGATACCCGATTGTTCAAATTGTGTTAAAACTCTATAAATAGTAGCTAACCCAACCTCCTCATCTGTTTTTAGCATTATTTTAAAGATGTCTTCAGCAGATAAATGCTTATCTCTATTATTCTCGAAAATAGCAAGTACTTTTATCCTTGGAAGGGTTGCCTTAAGGCCTGTTTTTTTAAGATCATGATGCTCTTTCATAATCACATAACTCCAAAATTAAATTAACATAATTTCTATCATGTTATATTATGAGCCTATGCAAATAAAGACATATCTTAGTAATTTTTTTTTGATTTTCTTATTATTAAATTTGATATCTTGCTCGTCAATTGATAGAGGAACTGGTTATTTGCCTAAAATATATAAGATTGATATTCAACAAGGGAATGAGATAACCTCCGAAATGTTGATGACACTTAAGCCTGGGATGACAAAATCCCAAGTTCGCTTTATTCTTGGAACTCCATTGATTCAAGATACTTTTCATTCGGAAAGATGGGATTATTTATACATAATGAGAGTGGATGAAATTTTGATTGAGCAAAGACATGTCATTTTAAATTTTGTAGATGAGAAATTGAAAAATATAACTGGTGAGGTTATGCCGAAAAAAGATAATGCTCAATTGGATAAAGAGTTACAAAAAAATAACACAGTAGTTGGTGAAGAAGGCTTTGACGAATCATCAGTGGAGGCTCAAGATGAGAAAAAAGATGGTAATGAACCAAAACTCTCTGATGAAGAAGTAGAATCTTCAAAGCCAGAGAGATTGAGTCCATTAATTGAAGATACAGAATTGTTAGTAGATAAAGAACCTCAATTACCTTTAGACACTTCTGAATCAATAAACGAGGCGATCAAACAAGACATTATCGATTCTCTGCCGAAAAAAGATGATGCTGGTTATTTTGATCTTTTATTAGAAAAAATAGGATTTTAAAATATGGGAAACCCTTTAAAAATAATTGTTGTAGGCGCCTCTGGAAAGATGGGACAAGCTTTGATTAATGAAATCTCAAATAACCCTGATTTATTATTGACTGGAGCCATTGATCAATCATCTTGCCCCATCTTAGGTATGGATGCTGGTACATTATTTGGTATTAAAACTGACGTTATAATTAATGATGATTTTGAGTCGATTATTAAAAAAGGGGATTACGTAATAGATTTTACAAGGCCTGAGGCATCAATGGACTATTTAGAAGTGTGTATTAAAAATAATACTAAATATGTACTTGGAACCACTGGTTTTTCAGACGAAGAAAAACAGAAAATTTCTTTGGCATCAAAAGACATTCCAATCTGTTTTGCTCCCAACATGAGTGTTGGTGTTAATTTACTAGTTTCATTGGTGGAAGCGGCTACTAGAGTTCTCTATAAAGATTATGACATGGAGATCATTGAATCACATCATAATGAAAAAATTGACGCACCTTCAGGTACGGCTCTAAGGTTAGGAGAAGCAATTGCAAAAACCGCAAAGTTAAGCCTCCAAGAGAATGGTGTTTTTCATCGAGAAGGGAAAATGAATAAACGCAAAAAAAATGAAATTGGTTTTTCAACTATCAGGGGCGGTGATATTGTTGGCGATCATACTGTTTTATATGCTGGCGATGGCGAGCGAATTGAGTTAACACATAAAGCAGGAAGTAGGACTACCTTTGCATTAGGGGCAATTAAGGCGGTTGAATTTCTAAAAAATCAGTCAGCAGGTCTTTTTGACATGATGGATGTTTTAAATTTAAAAAAATAACGAATATTTTCATATTTTAAATTGAAGTAAAGTGACGAATGACTTATAATTCTATCAACGGGCGGACCTAAAACCACCCGTTTGCTTTATCTAAAAGATTATTTACATTGGAGATATTTCTTGTCGTCTAAATTGCCGGCCATATTAGTGCTTGCAGACGGAACAAAGTTTCGAGGGACTTCAATTGGTATTAAGGGATCTGTTGTTGGCGAAGTAGTTTTTAATACTTCAATGACTGGTTATCAAGAAATACTTACCGATCCATCCTATACAGAGCAAATTATTACTTTTACTTATCCCCATATTGGAAACACAGGTATCAACCTTGAGGATTTAGAATCAAATAAAGTATGTGTAAAAGGCTTAATTATTCGTGACCTACCTATTGCCTATTCTAACTTCAGAGCCGTAATGTCTTTATCAGAATATCTTAAAGAGCAAAAAATAGTAGGTATATCAGGAATTGATACTAGAGCTTTAACTCAACATTTGCGAGCGAATGGAGCTCAATCTGGTTGCATTATGACTGGGGCTATTAATGAGAAAGAGGCTATTAAAAAAGCAAAATCTTTTAAAGGAATTGCTGGTATGGATTTGGCTAGCGCTGTTACAACCTCAAAAAAATACATAGCCAAAGAGGGTGAATGGGCATTAGGGCTTGGGTATCAAAAAATTCCGAAGTTTAAATATCATGTGGTTGCTTATGACTTTGGAATGAAAAGAAATATTTTAAGAATGCTAACTTCAAGGGGATGTAAAGTAACTGTAGTCCCAGCAAAATTATCAGCAAAAGAGGTTCTAGCATTAAAGCCTGATGGCGTATTTTTATCAAATGGACCTGGTGATCCTGAGCCATGCGATTATGCTATTAACAACATTAAAATTATTATGGAAAAGAAATTGCCGCTGTTTGGTATTTGTTTAGGGCATCAATTATTAGCTTTAGCGAGTGGTGCAAAAACATCAAAAATGAAATTTGGACATCATGGTGCTAACCATCCTGTTCAAGATATTAAAACAGGGAGAGTATTTATTACAAGTCAAAATCATGGCTTTACCGTTGAGCAATCCTCCCTCCCTAAAGCCCTGAAGGCCACCCATATTTCCTTATTCGATAAAACTCTTCAGGGAATTAGTCGTGTTGATGTGCCAGCATTTGGCTTTCAGGGGCATCCTGAAGCTAGCCCAGGACCTTCAGAAATGGATTATCTATTTGACCAATTTATTAAAATGATGATTAAAGGAAATAGATAAGTGGCCAAACGGACTGACATAAAATCAATTCTTATTATTGGCGCAGGTCCAATCATTATTGGTCAGGCATGCGAGTTTGATTATTCCGGTGCGCAAGCATGTAAGGCATTAATGGAAGAGGGCTATCGAGTTATTTTAGTAAATTCAAATCCAGCAACAATTATGACAGATCCTGATGTTGCCCATAAAACTTATATTGAACCAATTCAATGGGAAATCGTAAGCAAAATAATAGCAAAAGAAAAGCCAGATGCTCTTTTACCAACAATGGGCGGACAAACTGCACTTAATTGCGCTTTAGATTTAGATAAGCATGGAATATTGAAAAAATATAATGTTGAGCTAATTGGCGCTTCAAAAGAAGCAATAGATAAAGCTGAAGATAGGCAGAAATTTAAAGAAGCAATGAGTAAAATTGGGCTTGCATCAGCCCGCTCATTAATAGCCCATAGCTTAGAAGAGGCGGTCCAGGTTCAAGCAAGCATTGGCTACCCTGCAATTATTCGCCCTTCTTTTACTATGGGCGGAAGTGGTGGTGGAATCGCTTACAATCAAGAAGAATTTTTAGATATCTGTAAGAGAGGATTAGATGCTTCTCCTACGAATGAGTTATTGATTGAGGAATCACTTTTAGGTTGGAAAGAGTTTGAAATGGAGGTTGTAAGAGATGTAAAAGATAATTGCATTATTATTTGCTCAATTGAAAATTTAGATCCAATGGGGGTCCATACTGGAGATTCGATAACAGTTGCACCTGCCCAAACATTAACTGACAAAGAATATCAGCTAATGAGAACCGCATCGATTAATGTTTTAAGGGAGGTCGGAGTTGAAACAGGAGGCTCAAATGTTCAATTTGCAATTAATCCCGATGATGGCCGTATGGTGGTTATAGAGATGAACCCAAGAGTATCAAGGTCATCAGCTTTAGCATCAAAAGCTACAGGCTTTCCAATTGCTAAAATTGCAGCCAAATTAGCAATTGGCTTCACACTTGATGAACTAAGTAACGATATAACTGGAGGCCTTACACCTGCATCATTTGAACCATCAATTGATTATGTTGTAACCAAAGTCCCAAGATTTGCCTTTGAAAAATTTCCACAAGCAGATTGTAGACTAACGACTCAAATGAAATCTGTGGGCGAGGTTATGGCTATTGGAAGAACATTTCAAGAATCTTTCCAAAAAGCATTAAGAGGTCTTGAGATTGATGTGGATGGATTGACCGAGCAATCATTAGATAAAAATGAAATTATTAAAGAGTTAAGGGAGCCAGGCCCAAATCGATTGTGGTTTTTAGGAGATGCCTTTAGGCTAGGCTTATCCATTGCAGAAATATTTCAGCATTCAAAGATAGATCCATGGTTTCTTTACCAAATAAAAGATTTAATTGAGATAGAAGAAAAAATAAAGAAAATGACTATTAAGTCATTTAGCTCGGAAATACTCTTTGATATAAAAAGAAAAGGGTTCTCCGATAGTCGGATTGCTAATCTTATTGGCAAGCAAGCTAGAGACATTAGGTCGTTGCGCTATAAACATAAAATTCATCCAGTTTATAAAAGAGTAGATACTTGTGCTGCCGAGTTTGAAACAAGTACAGCATATCTTTATTCAACTTATGAGCAGGTTTCTGAAGCTAATCCCTCCAAAAATAAAAAAATTATTATTATTGGTGGAGGCCCAAATAGGATTGGTCAAGGGATAGAATTTGATTACTGTTGTGTTCATGCATCTCTTGCGTTAAGAGATTCTGGTTATGAAACCATTATGATCAATTGCAATCCAGAAACAGTATCAACTGACTATGATACATCTGATAGGTTATATTTTGAGCCAGTCACTATGGAAGACGTTCTGGAAGTTATTAGAACAGAGAATCCATGGGGGGTTATTGTTCAATATGGCGGACAAACACCACTTAAACTTGCAAAAGAATTAGCTCAAGAAGGCGCTCCAATAATAGGTACACTTCCTGATGATATTGATGCAGCTGAAGATCGTGAGCGCTTTCAGAAAATTATAGAAGATTTAAAACTAAAACAGCCACCTAATCGAACTGCTAGAAACCCGACTCAAGCAATTAAGCTAGCTGAAGAAATTGGCTACCCTTTAGTTGTAAGACCTAGCTATGTTTTAGGGGGTAGGGCTATGGAAATAGTTCATGAGAAAAATGATTTAGAGCGTTACATGAGGGAGGCGGTTAAGGTATCAAATGAATCACCTGTTTTATTAGATAGATTTTTAAATGATGCTATTGAAATAGATATTGATGCTATTTCCGATGGTAAAGTGGTAGTGGTCGCTGGAATTATGGAGCATATTGAGCAAGCAGGAGTCCATTCAGGCGATTCGGCATGCTCACTCCCACCTTATAGTTTGTCAAAAAAAATTCAAAAAAAATTAATCACTCAAACAAAGCTGATGGCAAAAGCATTAAATGTAATTGGTTTAATGAATGTTCAATTTGCAATTCAGCATGAAGAAATATATGTTTTGGAGGTTAATCCAAGGGCCTCAAGGACCGTACCATTTGTCTCAAAAGCGATAGGTATACCATTAGCTAAAATTGCTGCGAAAGTTATGGCTGGTAAGACACTTAAATCTCTTAATTTTACAAAAGAAATTGAACCTAAATTTTTCTCTGTAAAAGAAGCTGTTTTTCCATTTATCAAATTCCCGGGTGTTGATACTATCTTGGGACCAGAAATGAAATCTACAGGGGAAGTTATGGGGGTCGGTAAAACATTTGTAGAAGCATATATTAAGTCACAGCTTGGCGCCTCAACATCACTTCCAAAAAGCGGTAAGGCTTTTATTAGCGTACGAAAAGAAGACCATAAAAATGTTATTGATATCGCAAAATCTCTTAATAACCTTGGTTTTAAGCTAGTAGCAACTAAAGGTACTGCAGAAATACTAAAACAAAATAAGATGGATGTAATTTCCGTAAATAAAGTTGCCGAAGGTAGGCCACATATTGTAGATATGATCAAAAATGATGAAATTGATTTCATTGTTAATGTTACCGAAGATAAAAAAGCTATTGCTGACTCATATGCAATTAGAAGAAATGCATTGCAAAATAAAGTTACATACTACACAACCTTATTTGGCGCTCGGGCAGCTTGTAAAGCAATGAATTATTCAAATGAACTTAGCGTAACTGCATTACAAAGCTTGCATAAAATATAGTCTTAAAATAAACTCAATAATTATCATCACTAAAAATCAAGGTGATTATTTACATAGGAACAAGTAATGAATCAAATCCCAATTACTCGAAATGGCTCAGAGTTACTTAAGGCCGAATTAAAACAATTAAAAAGTATTGATAGGCCAAACATTGTTCAAGCTATAGCAGAAGCTCGGGCTCAAGGAGATTTATCTGAGAATGCAGAATACGATGCGGCAAAGGAACGTCAGGGATTTATTGAAGGACGACTTGCCCAAATTGAAGCAATACTTTCACAAGCAATAATAATTGACCCCGCTTCATTAAATGCAGGTGGAAAATGTGTTTTTGGCTCAACTGTGGAAATCGAAGATTTAGATGAGGAAACTAAATTTACCTATCAAATTGTTGGTGATGATGAAGCTGATATTAAGGAGAAAAAAATATCAATAAATTCCCCATTAGCGAAGGCAATGATTGGAAAAGAGGAGGGTGACGAGATTGATTTTGAGTCGCCTGGTGGTTTGAAAAATTATGAAATTATAAAAATATCTTATATTTAAGACATGAATCCCTTCCTTCATAAGTTATCTATAATTATTTCTTCACTTTGGGTTGGGGGCTTATGGTCAATGCTTATGGTGACAACAATTTTATTTAATAAAGTACCAAGTTCCTATATAGCTGGCGCAATTGCTAATGACATGTTTGTTTTTATGAATTTATTTGGAATATTTTCTTCAGGCTTTCTTTTAATATATGGTTTTAGAAAAGAAAATTTATCTTTTATTAGGTCTATCACTTTTTGGTTACTAATATTAATGCTAGGTTTAACTCTAATTAGTTATTTTGGAATTAACCCTATTCTTGAGAATTTTAGAGAGAACTCCATTTCAAAGGAGATTATTGAAAGTGTATTTGTTAGCAGATACTCTACGTGGCATGGAATAGCAAACACTGCATTCCTAATTGAATGTTTTTTAGGTATTTTTTTGATTCTAAAAATACGTTAGATTCTAGGGAATTTTGATTTTTGAATCTTCATTAGCCCTAAAAATAACCAACTGTTTGCCTATATGATTAATTGAAATCGCACTAAGTTTTTTACATATTAAATTTAAAAATTCTTGTCTTTTCAATTTATCGTTAACTTGAACTTGAATCTTAATTAACTCATGGGCTTTTAGGTTGTCTTCAATTTCCTTAATAACTGCCTCAGAAAGACCTTTGTTACCAACCTGAACAACAGCATTAATTGAGTGGGATAGACCTTTTAAGTAAGAAATTTGTTTTGAATTTAGCATTTTTATTTTTTTAATTTATTAGGATGTGAATCATATCAGATGAAAAGAACAAGAACTAGTAAAAGCTGGATGGCTGAGCATGTTTCTGATTCTTTTGTTAGGCAAGCTCAGAAGGATGGGTACCGTTCGCGCGCAGCTTATAAATTAATTGAAATTGATGAAAAATATAATCTTTTTAAAGAAAATATGACTGTTCTTGATTTAGGGTCAGCTCCAGGAAGTTGGTCGCAGGTTGCAGCAAAAAGAATCGGTTTCAAGGGAAATGTTATTGCATTGGATCTATTAGAAATGCAGCCCATTAAAAAAGTAGAGTTCATTCAGGGAGATTTTAGAGATAATAAGATCCTGATTGAAGTAGAGAATAAATTAAAAAATTCGGTAGTAGACCTTGTAATTTCAGATATGGCACCCAATATAACAGGAGTAAAGGTGGTGGATCAATCAGCAGCTATCTATCTAAATGAGCTTGCTTTAGATTTTTCTTGTAATTGGTTGAAACTGAATGGGCATTTATTGGTCAAGTCATTTATAGGTGCTGATTTCGATAGTTTTGTTAATTCTATGAAGCCTTTCTTTGAAAAGGTAATTAGGATAAAGCCTAGCTCTTCAAGGAGTAGAAGTTCAGAAATATTTGTATTAGGCTATGGAAAATTAAATACATAAGTTTTTAAAGATATTCTAGTTTAGAATAAAAGAATATAACGATTAACTAATAAAGGTAACAATGTGAATAACAACTTTAAAAGTATAGCAATATGGCTTGTAATTGGCCTATTTATGATGACTATTTTTAATCAATTTTCTGGCTCTCCTCGATTTGAAAATAAATTGGTTTATTCTGAGTTTATGGCACAAGTTAAAACGGGAAGTATTTCTAAAGTAGAAATTGACGGGCCTAACCTTACTGGAATAACTGCTGACGGGAAAAAGTTTTCAACATACGCCCCTACTGATCCGTATTTAGTGTCAGATTTGCTTAAATATAATGTAGTTGTAGACGCAAAACCAGCAAAACAACAATCATTATTAATGAGTATATTCATTTCATGGTTCCCGATGATTTTATTGGTTGGCGTATGGATATTCTTTATGCGCCAGATGCAGGGTGGAAATAAAGGTGGCGGTGGACCCTTCTCTTTCGGTAAAAGTAAAGCAAGGCAGCTTGATAAATCTACTAATAAAACCACGTTTAAAGACGTTGCGGGATGTGATGAAGCTAAAGAAGAGGTACATGAATTAGTTGATTTTTTAAAAGATCCAACAAAATTTCATAAATTAGGCGGCCGAATTCCTCGGGGTGTTTTAATGGTAGGACCTCCAGGTACCGGTAAAACTCTTCTTGCAAGAGCTGTTGCAGGAGAAGCAAATGTTCCATTTTTCACTATATCTGGTTCGGACTTTGTTGAGATGTTTGTTGGTGTTGGTGCAGCAAGGGTTAGAGATATGTTTGAGCAAGCTAAAAAAAGCTCCCCATGTATTATTTTTATTGATGAAATAGATGCGGTTGGAAGGAGTAGGGGCTCAGGAACTGGTGGCGGAAACGATGAGCGCGAACAAACATTGAATCAACTACTTGTAGAATTAGATGGTTTTGAACCTAATTCAGGAGTAATTGTTATAGCTGCAACTAACAGAGCTGACGTGCTTGATAAAGCCTTATTAAGACCAGGCCGTTTTGATAGACAAATTATGGTTTCACTTCCTGATATCAAAGGTAGAGAAGAAATTTTACTTGTTCATATGAGAAAAATTCCAGCTGACCCAGATGTAAAAGCAGATATTATTGCTCGAGGTACGCCAGGGTTTTCTGGCGCTGATTTAGCAAATTTAGTTAATGAATCAGCTTTATTTGCTGCAAGGTCTAACAAGCGCACTGTAGATATGGAAGATTTTGAAGAAGCAAAAGATAAAATATTCATGGGCCCAGAAAGAAAATCACTTATCATGCGCGAAGAAGAGAGAAAGAATACTGCATACCACGAATCAGGGCATGCTGTTGTTGCTCAGCTACTTCCAAATGCTGACCCAGTTCATAAGGTAACAATAATGCCAAGAGGTTGGGCTCTTGGGCTTACTTGGCAGCTACCAGAATTCGATAGCTTTAGTAACTTTAAAGAGAAAATGCTAGAAGAAATATCTATTCTTTTTGGAGGCCGGATTGCGGAAGAGGTTTTTATGAAGCAAATGTCGACTGGGGCAGCAAATGATTTTGAGCGTGCAACAAAATTGGCAAGAGAGATGGTAACTAAGTATGGTATGTCAGACAAATTAGGAACTATGGTGTATGTAGATGACAACCAAGATTCTTTCTTGAACACTAAATCTATTTCTGAGGCGACTCAACTGAAAGTCGATACAGAAATAAAGTCAATCTTAGATCAGCAATATAAAATTGCTCGTAAATTAATTGAAAAAAATAAAAGAAAAATTGAGTCAATGGCTAAAGCTCTTCTTGAGTATGAAACAATTGATAGCGATCAGATTGCCGATGTAATGGCGGGTAAAAAAGTTAGATCACCTAAACCATCTCGAGCTTCAGTGAAGCCTCCAAAAGATAAGAAAGGCCCAACTATTGGACCTGATAGTATAGCAACGCAACCAACAGCAAAGAACAAGTAAAATAGGGGGTTGCAAAACCCCCTATTTTTGCGATGAATTCAATAAAAAAACTCCTTCAAAAAAATAAAGAATCTCTCATTATGGGTGTACTTAATGTTACCCCTGATTCATTTTCAGATGGTGGAAAATTTATTACTCCCAATACAGCACTTCAGCATGTCGATATGATGATTACTAATGGAGCAGATATAATCGATATCGGAGCAGAATCAACAAGACCTGGAGCAAAAATAGTTCCCGTTAGCGAAGAAAGAAAAAGAATTGAACCTGTAGTAAAAGCTATAAAGAAAAATTTTAATATTCCAATTTCAATTGATACATACAAGCCAGAAATAATGGAATTAAGTATTGATTTAGGAGTTGAGATGATTAATGATATTTATGCATTAAGGAAGCCTGGAGCTTTAGATATTGTTGCCAATTCAGATGTGATGTTATGTTTAATGCATATGAAAGGGACCCCAAAGGATATGCAGGATAGACCTTCATATAAAAATATAATGAATGAGGTAAGTCAATTCCTTCAAGAAAGAATTTATACCTGTGGTGCTGCAGGTATAAATCAATCAAGGTTGGTTATAGATCCTGGTTTTGGATTTGGAAAAACCCATGAAAATAATTTAAAATTATTTCAATCTTTAGGTGAGTTAAGAATTTCATCGATACCATTACTTGTAGGAGTTTCAAGGAAATCAATGGTAAGAAATATCATTGGTGATGAAGAAAATGATATTATTCAGGCAAGTGCAATCATGGCCGCACTTAGTGTTTTGAGAGGCGCAAAGATAGTTAGAGTTCATGACGTTATAGAAACAAAAAATGCACTTAAAATATTACAACTAAAAGATTATTAAATATAAATGACAAGAAAATATTTTGGTACTGATGGAATAAGAGGTAAAACTG
>Ga0209830_10001050_pt1 | contig 25618 bp, 12 predicted proteins | sample ArcticOcean_MG_C_12_FD_187439 | JGI IMG/M metagenome (GOLD analysis project Ga0209830, IMG submission 187439) | Marine microbial communities from western Arctic Ocean - ArcticOcean_MG_CB8_130 (SPAdes) (version 2) | ecosystem: Environmental > Aquatic > Marine > Oceanic | place: Arctic Ocean...
GGACCATACTAAATCACACACTGGGCCTTCGTGCGGGACTTCCGCGAACCGGTCGATTTTTCTAACCTGATCGAGCGTATCGATGCTCGGACTTAAGCCTCCGTGCGGGCAAAATATTTGGTTCTCGATGCACGCGGATAAAGGCATGAAATCGAACAAATCCGTAAACGCTTTCCATATCCCAGCGTGACCATACTTCCTCATGCATTCGTCATAAAACCCGTATACTTGCGTGATTTGCCTACTCTCGTGGTTCCCTCTGATTATCGTCACGCGATCCGGAAAACGTACTTTCAAACAAACGACCAAGGTCACGGTCTCGACTGAATAATACCCGCGATCGACGTAATCTCCAAGGAACAAATAATTCGTGTCCGGTGCATATCCACCCATCTTAAACATCTCCATCATATCGTGGAACTGCCCGTGTATGTCGCCAACGACTGTCACTGGAGATCTCACGTTCGTCACGTTGCTCTCTTCGCTAATCAGCGCCCTGGCGCGATCGCACAGTTTTAACACGTCTTGTTCTGGCAGAAACTGGTGCTTTAAGAGCGTTTGTATCATCGAGTCGTACGTCGCGTACTCATCTAACCCAAGTCTCGCGTTCATTTTTCTCTCTTATGTACTATGTTTATGTTTATATTCTTCGTAATCGTCTCTCCTTCTTAATCTCTTTCTTCCGATTTCGATTTCAGTAATAAAATCTTCGCTCTCGAATCTCTCGAATCTCTCTGAATCGCTCTGAACTTGCGACTGAAATACGTTCAAATCTATGCCAAGCGGTCGCCGTCGTTCGCAGGTTCTCTTTATTAATATGGCCAGCACAATTTGCTCACTCACTCAATCTCAATCTCTCTTCTCACACGGACTAAGGTCCAAAAGAACGGCTTTTGCTGGTCTTCTTTTTCCAAAAACAAAATGCGGGGAGGGAGAAAAGGGACTCGATTTTAAGGGGGGGGTATGTTTAGGGTTTCGTTTTTTACGAGCCAGAAAAAGTTTCTATGTGTTTTAATGATTCGGTCCAACGAAACAAACTCATTTAAAAGAAAGACTCGGAAGGAAAAGAGAGCAGTAGAGAGAGAGCGCGCGTGCTTTTTTTCTGAGACAGTGCATCAGAGACAGAGAACGCGGAAGGGAAGATAGGGACTCGATTGTAAAGGGAACATGTTTAGGGTTTCGTTTTTTTGGAGAGAGAAAAAAAGTTCGCCTATTATTAAAATAACACGCAATAAGCGATTCGGTCAATAGAACAAACTTATTTAAAAGAAAGACTCGAAGAGATAGATATATATATATACACACATATATATATAGAGAGAGATTTCTGGAACTCATGTCGTCGTCGAGGGCGAGAAGTGGCCGAGGAGCATCAGCGAGCGGTACTGATAAGAAGAAGAGAAAAAAAGATATCCGCCGCCTCGATGATGATGTTGATGTTGATGTTGATGTCGATGTTGAGAGAGATGTCCCGGACCATGTGAGAGATAACGATGATTTCGGGGACGGCGATGCAGATATCTTCGATGATGACGATGATGACGATGATTTAAGTAATAATAAGCGTAAGAAGAACAGAGATGAACGAGAGAGGCAGTCTGAGATTGATGAAGAACGAATGTTAAGGAAAAGGGAGACCGCTGACGAGAAACGAGTGAGATTGGCGAGAGCGTATTTAGAAAAGTTAAGGAGAGAACAAGCTTTAGATGCCAGCGATGATGACGATGATGATGATTTAGGTGGTGGAGATGATGACGATGCGAGTAAGATGGAGAAACGACGATTGAAGAATTTAGATAGCCACGATAGACTCGCGAATAAGTTAGCCGAAGAAGCGAACGAGGCGTCCGGGAGACATTTCAGGGAAATTGCAGATTTAGTGAAACCGACGCCGAGGCCTATTTTAGGAACATATTTTTCGAAGAAAGCACATAAACAATCTGTCACTGGCTTATGCTTAACCGCGGATGATCGCAAAGCGTATTCGGTCTCAAAAGATGGGGCGATTGTAGAGTGGGACGTGGAAACTGGAGCGCGAGAAAGGTTTCCGAGATGTCCGATCATAACAGAAAAAGAAATGCGCGAGAAAGGTGGTGGAGGGCCAATGGCGCCGCCAAAAAGTGGTGCCGGTGTCATTTTGTCCGTCGCATGCGCTGGAGAAAGAAACATTGTAGTCACTGGCGGTAACGATAAACGGATTCACGTTTGGGATACGAGACAGAAGAAAATCGTCACTTCTTTCGCTGGACACAGAGGCGCTGTTACTGGATTGACATTTCGACACAACACCGGTCAATTGTTTTCTTGCTCGGAAGATAGAACTTTGAAAATTTGGTCCGTCGATGATATGGCGTATATAGATACGCTCTTTGGACACCAAAGCGAAATAAACGCAATAGACGCGCATAAAAGAGAAAGGTGCGCGACGGTATCTTCGGATAGAACTTTGCGCGCCTGGAAAATTGCCGAAGACTCACAACTCGTATTTAGACCATCTATAAGGGAAGATCGTAAGGATTTTGCAATGGATTGCGTCGCTTCTGTTTCACACGATCATTGGATAACTGGCGCGAGAGACGGCTCCGTTTCCTTATGGAGCGCGAGTAAAAAGAAACCTTTATCGACATTTTCAAACGTCCATGGGTACGATTCGCCAATAGGTTTACCAAAAAATTGGGAAGAAGAGGATGGGGAATTCGTGTTGAGTGATAGAATGACTACGCAGGAGTTTTTGAATCTTTCGTTGAAAGATAATGGCGGTAGCGGCTATTTAGCGAGTTCGGTAGTTTCAGCCGCCGTCGGTAGAGGGACAAATTTATGCGCCACCGGTGCCGGTGATGGGACTATTCGCTTATGGAAAGCCACTCCTGGAGAGAAAGATACGTCTTTAGAGCCGAAGCATTCGTTGCCACAGCGTGGATTCGTCAATGGTTTAGCAATTGCATCTTCGGGGAAGTTTTTACTCGCGGGAGTTGGACAAGAACCGCGCTTAGGCAGATGGGCGCGAGATGGAGGCGCGAAAAATGGAGTCGTCATGCACAGACTCGATCACGTATTTGAAGACGAAAGTAGTGACGACGATGATGATTTTGATGAACCTGATAGTGATGACGAAGACGACGACCGCGACGAGGAAGATGAATAAAATTTGTTGAAATAATGACGAAAAGAAGTTTTAAAATAGGAGTAGTAAATTTTTGTTGTTTGAATATAAGTATCTCTTCCGTGATCAAAAAATCTTGTTTGTTGTCTGTCTGTTTATGATTTGTATGTATGTATATTCTATAGTACCGTAATTTATATACTTAGTTCAGTAAAGTTTACGCGTGATCGACCCACGTCCAAGGCTCGTCCGAATTGGCATAACCGTCTAAAAATTTAGTCCCCTTGCACGTGAATCTTTCAAAAGGGCACAACAATCGCGGCTTCGCCAGCGTCGCTTCGTATTCTTTCATATGATCGAACCATTCCTTCGCATAATCAGTCTCGCGATAATCCGGAAACCACGGACCGCCTTCCGTGTAATGAATCGCCTTTGGCTTACGATCGCCTTCGTACGGCTTATACCACTCGACGAGAAAATTCCACTCGTAATCAATCTTCCCAATTAACGAATCATCCGTAATCCACGAAAATCTATGCAAAAACGATCCCGGTTCTGCATTGATCATCGACAAATTAACCCCTTGGTTCGCTGGATGCCCACAGTTATACAAAACCATCGACGACCAGTTCTTCCTCGGATACGACTCTTGCGCCTTCCCCGCTAACTTCACGTCAACCGTCGGCTTATAGTCATGCTGCACGCACATAATAGCATACTTATCATCAATCTGATCAATCAATTCCTTGATATCTCCGAGCCATAAGAAATCATCATCGACGAACATTGCCCATCCTTTATAGTTCTGTAAGTACGGTACGAAAAATCTGCAATAAGTGAATTCTGTGGACTGTTTCGGATCCTGCGTGCGCGTGTATATTCCTTGTTTGCGCATTTCCTCTCTCTTCAATGGGATCACCTGTATCGGTACCGTTGCATGCTTCTCCATGGAATACTTTGCGACCTGTTCGTGGTATATTTAATCGTGCGAGTGATTTTAATGACGGTCAATTCATTGCTCGTAACAAAGCGCCAATCATGATCTAAACCAACTCGAAGTAAACGTTTTGGAAAACATTTTTTTTGATCGAATCAATCAAAACGCACCTCACGAATCGATCATGAACGAATTAATTCATATCGAACGATTAAAGAACAAAATATATACAGAGAGAGAGAGCGAGAGAGAGTACGATATCACGAGCGCGCTTTAAAATAGAATACCTCGAAAGTGATGTCTTCGTGAGAATCGTAGCCGACGTAACACCTGAACGGCATCTCCTTCGTAGCCAACGCATCGCTCTTGCAAGACATTTTCTTTTCTTTCGATGAGAGAGAGAGAGATTTGTGAAACGTTTGCAGTCAATTTTGTGAACTATTTTCGCAGAAGCGAGAGTGAAAGATTTCCTCGAGCGCTTGTGTGTGTTGAACGAGCGAACGTGAAAAGAAAACAGTAAATGAAGAAATAATTATGATACCGCGATGAGATAATGATAACTAGAAAGTATGAGTACACTACCGCGTTATTTAATGCGCTCGGCGATTTCGTTGAGCATTTGGGAGTTTAAGCGCAAGAAAGCGGTGAACGCTCCGGGGGCTAAAGCGGGGAACATCTCGAGAAGTTCGCGAGCGATTTCGGTCGGTTGAGACGTCGTCGTTCGCGTCGTAGTCGTTTCTGAAACGACGACGACTTTTTCTGAAGCATCGTCGGTATCAATTTGTGTCGGAGGGTTGATCAGAGAAGCGAGCTCTTGAGCGATTTCGATCGTTTCCTTGTCCTTCGCGCTAAGCTGAGACGCGTCCGATATGCGCTTTAGAGCCACGTGCACTGGAACTAGCGTAGTAGAGGCCTCACTAGGGACGTTCTTTTCAAGTTCTTCGAGCGCTTTTAATGGCGCAGAAAAGATCGATGATACTACGTTAGCGCCTGAAGCAATGAAAATTCGACCGAATTCACGTAGCGCGATATCTTGCGCCGGGCTACCTTCGGTCGAAAGCGCTAATTGCAAAAACTCTTTCGCGCCTTTGGGGAGCGCCGAGCGCGGATTTTCCTCTTCTTTTGATAGCGCTTTCTTTGGAGCGATATCATCTTTATCAGTTATGGAAGAATAATTTCTGAACGCGTTCGAGAGTTGCTTAACTCGTTTCACACTCAATCGACCACTTCTTATACCATCTTTTCCATATAATAGCTGTTCAAGCGCTTGGCGCGAAGTGTCCGAATTATCGGTTAAAAGACGCCTGGCGACGTACGGGTAACATTCATTCGCAATCGAATAGTTCGGATCCGAGGCTAATCCGATACCTTCCAAAACAGAAAATGAACGTAAAATATAACCGAAATACGACGGGATCTGGAAAATGTTACCGTACTTTTCTTGCACACCTTCTAAGTCTTTCGTCAATTTTGCAACTTTACTATCAGCGCCGCCACTCATTTCAATGAATGCATCTCTTCGTACTTTAGGATCTTTTATGCCTCTTAATTCTTTTCTCACTTCTTTCAATTTCTCTTCATCCGGTAAACCGAGCTCAGAGCGGAAGCCGGAAGCTCCGCCGCCTCTAGCGAGAGCAGAGAAGAGCAAGCCAATCGCGCGCGCGACGCCGGCATCTTCCATAGCCTCACGCTTTCCACTCGGTATGAACCCTAATCTATCCAAATCACTCGGGACTTCGGCAAAATCTTCCGAGACCAAATGACTAATAAATCTCAAAATCGTACCAGATAACTCTTTCGATACAGGAGTTACGAGACCCCAATCTAAAATGACTAATTTCCCAGTTTCATCTTCGCGGAACAAATTGCCAGGGTGCGGGTCTGCGTGTAAAAAACCTAAATCTAAAAGCATGCTCAAATACGCGCATAAAGCAACCGCGCAAAGTTTCGGAATATCGTCAGAGTTCGATTCATCCAATCTCGCGCCGTTTATCCATCCCGTGGTCAAAACGCGTCTCGTCGTCGATGATCTATAAACGGGCGCAGCGGTGACTACGTTTGCTAAATCTTGCCTTGATTCCATAGCCTCGCGAAAGAGCTCGCCATTCCGAGCTTCTGCCAAGTAATCGAGCTCGGCAATGAATCTTCTTCCCCATTCATCGATGATACCTTCTAAATCTGAATTAAGATTTTTGAACTTTCTCCACGGTTCGGCTAGTGAACGAATGATTCCTATATCGAGAGAAATTGCAACGAGTGCACCGGGTCGTTGTACTTTCACTGCTACGTCGACGTTCTTGCCATCGTCTGTTTTCAAGCTAGCCCGATAGACTTGGCCTAAACTCGCGCTCGCAATCGGTTTTCCTTTGTTCAAAACAACTCTCACGCCGCTAGCCGCGTTGTTCCCCAACTCTTTCTCAATTATTCGACGCGCTAATTCATCATCAAAAGGCGGCACGTTATCTTGCAGTTCTCTTAACTCTCTCACGTATGCTTTCGGAATCAAATCTTGTCGCGAAGAAAGAACTTGTCCTAATTTTACATACGTCGGGCCGAGTGAAATTAAAATGTCTTTCAATTGTTTCGCTCGCTTCGCGTCGATTTCATTCTTCTTTTCTTCTTTAGGTTCTTCACCGTATATTTTCTTATCCATCCAAAGTCCGAGTGCGAACTGACTTAAAATAGTCAAACTCTTCACCGCGCGTTTCAACAAAACGAGCGGTCGTTTTGAGAAATACTCGCGAATGACTTTTGGATCGTACGTCCTTAAATCCGCGGGCTCTTCTTCGCCCTCTTTCGCGGCTAAAGCGGCCCACTCATCCATACCTCTGTTCGGATCATTTTTCATCGAAGAATTCATCGCTACTAAAACCACTCCCAAAAACGCAACGATAGCGGTCATAAATACAGTCTCTGAGCTCGCATTCGTCAAGTTCCTAAACGCTTCGTCGATACTCACATCGTTATCGTTCGGAATACGAACACCGCTACTAATCTCCTTCGCCTTGCTCCCGAAATACTCCAGCCCATCTAAAACTTTCGCTCTCGCTCGTACAAAATACTCCTCGTCCTCGCGATCAGAAAACAATCCACCTCCGTTCGTCGTAAACGCGTCTCTACCGAATGCCATCAACGCATCGACCGCTTCCCATATTTTCTCCGACTGCTTACTCTCCCACTCGTTCACGTCTCGCAAAAGATCGCTGACAAAATCAACCGAAGAAGATGCAGTACCAGTGGCATCCGAGGCATCCGAGTAATCTGAATCATTGCTCAATCTCGCGTACTGTCTCTCCAGTTCTTCTTCGACCTGTCTGGAGATCTTTTGCGCTCGAAGAACTACGTCACTTCTTTTCATATGCGAGCTCTTTTTTGCGGATGATAACGCAGACGCAGACGACTGATGATAATTACGAGCGAGCGTTTGATGATATTTCGCCTGCATGTTTATACCCCTTCTTAATCGCTCTCTCTCTCTCTCTTTCGTGCGTTATGTGTTTGATTAAATCGCCGTGTTTAAGCGCGCGCGCTTAGAACTTATGAAATACCTGAATGTCCTTTGAATCCAATTCCCTATAAAAATAGGGGATTTTTCTTGAGTGCATGTGATTTATTTAGGGTGTTAGGGTGTTAGGGTTTAGGGTTTAGGGAAATTTTCCCCTACTAATATTGGAGTTAAATAGCAGATGCTTCTTTTAAAAGAGTAGAGAGAGAAGTATAAAATGGTGACGTTGACGAGCGAAGGACGGAGGAATGAGCGCGCGTTATTAATGCTATCAGTACCAGCGAATGTAGAGGTCCATTTTAACTCGCGTTCGTTCATCACCGCGAGTGATACGTTCAAAGGCGTGCGATTGATTCAATCTAGAAAAAAAGAGGAGTTAGATATAGATATGAACGTCAGTGCAAAGGATGATGATGCGGTGGACATACATTTCACGTTTGTTGGAACTGGTAATGAGAATGCGCGAGCGCGCGTAGGGGAATTTATAGTGTTTGATGGTGATGATTTAATAGTGAGAACGTGGGATTCAGTGAACGAGCGATTGTTCGATTGCGATGATGATGAAGACGCTGATTTAGAGCAAAGGGAGAGATTGAGATTAGGTGTTGTTAGAGGCGATTTCGAGAACGAGCAAGCGAAATATGAACGAGGCGGGGAAAGCGATCGATTGTGGAGGAAGTTAATCAGTTTCGTCGATTTGCGAGCGTTAGCGAGAGTGGGTTTGCGGCCAGGGATGATGTTCGTGCCCGGTGAGAGCGCTGAGTTTTATGACGAGTACGGTTTGAGGAGACGGTTAATGAAGCGCGCCGACGATGACGACGACGACGACGACGCTTTGAACGAGAGGAAAAAGGGTGAAGAGAATGTCATGATTATGAAAAAAGATAAAACGGCTAAGTTTAACGTCAAAGCGACATCGCGATCTCCAGATGATGTAGATACGAGCGTCTTGACGAGGATTCATATAGATCCTGAGTATAGGTTTATGAGATGTTTAAACATGTTCGATGGAGAGAAGCGCGCTTTATTGGCCGAACATCAGTTGGCGTACGTTTTGTTCTTCTTTTTTGGGTGCGCGAAAGCGTTAGAGCAATGGAAAGAGTTGACTGTGATTATTGCGAACGCGATGACTGAATTGATTAAGAAAGAAATAGAAGAACATAATAATAGTGATTTAAAGATGAAAGACGAAGATAAAGAAGAAATAGAAGAAGAAAAAGAAAAAGAAGCGGTCAACGTGGTTGTAGAGGATAGCGCAACGAGTTGGGCGTCCTTTTTCGTCGGATTTTTGGATTCCATAGAGGCGCAATTCAACGACGACGCGACAAACGAAGGAAGTTTCGATGACGTCGCAGCAACGTTAACTGCAGAAATACATGCATCAACAACGAACGAGAAGCAAATCTCAGACGTCGTTCGCGAAAATCTAACGAAAACTTTACGCTCGGTAAATTCGTTCGCATTCGCTAAAGATATCGAATCCTCTACTACGTGTCGATGCTTAACTCGATTAGAAGAAACTTGCAAACGAGTTCTAAAGCTGGAAATTTTCAAAACAAACTCGAACAAAAAACTCGACGTTGCCTATGAAGAAGACGAAGACGAAGACGAGAAACCGATCGTAGTCGAGTTAACCGAAGGCCACTGGACTCGTTTGGACGCCAACGAAGACGTCGTCGAAGTATTCATCGAACAAAAAACGCTCGCGGAACAAAACGACGCCGTAAAACCAAACGCGTATACCAGAATGTCCTGGATGCTCAACAACTAAGTAAACAGTACAATAGTAAAATAGTAATCGTAGTACGCTGAGATCTAATAGCATCGCGCGATCTTTCGAAAATTCTCTCTCTCTCTCTCGATTTCACGTTTCGCGAGTCAAAAGATGAACCTCGTCGAACCCTTTTATGAGAAGACATCGGCACATCAGACCCTTCCTGTTTCTTCATGATGTTAAAACTTTTATATGAAGTCTTTATTAGAAAACGCGCGCGATTGGAAACAAAATAAAAATGGACGATTTGCTCTCGAACGCGCAGAGACTGCTCGAGACTGCGCGAGACTGCTCCGTAGCCTGGTCCGATATTACCTTCGAACTCTCTTTAAAAGGTAAAATTAGGAAGCAGTGAAACGCAAACGTTTCTCAATCTTTCGATTTTCTTCGTTTTAGATTTGTTTCTTCTTCTTCTTCTTCTTCTTCTTCAAGGCGCGGCAGAGTACGCATGGAATGCTATTTAAATACGATTTCGAGAACTAACGACTTGACTTGGAATAAATTCCTTTTTCTTCGTGTCTTCTTCTTGTTTTTCATCGCGATCGTTGATCGAACTGCTACGAACTGAACTGACCTCGACCGCGACGGCTGTGGTGATTTTAAGATTTGAGCACGAGAGAGAAAGCACAGGCACTGTTGAAAGGGATTTTCTTGACGTTGAAGACGGCGAGGCCGGGCCAGACGAAGGAAAAGAGGTCAGTGCTGCGAACAATCGTGAAAGCGTTGAATGTCAGTAAGGCTTGTGCGCGAGAAGGCAAAAAAGCAGATGAGTTCGGGCAAATGTTCGGCAGCTTTTTGAGGAAGATCAGCGAGAGAGTGTGCGCGAGGAACGATTTGGAGGAATGCGAGACGTTCGCGAGATGGTGTTTGGCCGTCATGGAAGCTTATGGTTGTTGTAGCGAAAACGACGCGGACGTGGACGCGGATGAAGTGATTTTTAAGGATGCCGAGTATGCTTTAGGTAACGTGCTTAAGACGTGTTTGATATTGAAGAAGCGCGTGCCAGGGTTTGTTTCGTTGACTATGCATAAAGGCGATTTAGCACAGAAGGTTACGGAACACGCAAACGCGAGTGAAAATAAGAATAGCTTAAGTTTTCTTGCGATGAGAGGCGTTTTGTACGATGCGTTGAAGAAAAGGAAGAATGTGGACAAGAGTGCGATTCGAAGAATACACTTAGAGGCGATATGTGATTTAGCGACTTCCTCGACTAATTCTATTACTAGTGGTTTGGATTTTATTACACTCGTTGAATGCGCGAGTAAGCCGATTTTAGAAGATCTCACGGCGGATGATTTTGATGCAGTTTTGCAAACGAAACTCGTGAAAGCGTTACGTAGGAATCCAATCGAATCGACGTTAGATATAATATCGAAACTGATTCGACACGTTCCCTTTCAAAGTGTTTCAAAAGAGTCCGTGAAATCGTTTGCGGAGGTTGTAATACCTTTGTTGAAACACGTGGATGAGTCGAGAAGAGTCGCGGCGTTGGAAGTCGTGCGATCGTTTTCAATAATTTTACCGCCCTCGTTTGTGAGAGAGATATTTCTCGAACCACTCGTGCATGAAATCGTAGCGAACGCACCAAGTGCATGGGTTGCTAGAGTTGGAATTTGTAATGCGATATCAGCCGTTGCGCTGTCGATGAAAGCGGGAGAAGAGGAGATTGCCAAAAAGACTGTTGAAGATTTATCGGGAAGGATAAAATGTGAAAAGCAAGCAGAAGCAAAGGAATCGCTTTTAGAAGCACTCTCGAATTGCATTCGAAAATCCAAAGAATTCAGTGAAACTACTAGAGACGCGTTTTTAGTTGCATGTTTGGATATTAAGGAAAGATCAGCGACGCTTCGAGCGCTCGCGTTGGCGATGACAAATTTTAGGAAAGGCGCACTACTTGGAGTGAAAACTGTTCAGTCATTACTCGAAATCATTAAACTAGGTTCGCAGAAAACAATATCACGACCGGATGGCGTATATGCGTTGTATTTGACCGCGTGTGCTGCTTCTGATGATGAAAGTGCTTTCAGTGCGGCTTCGGGAATATGGACCGATTTTATCGCCGAATATTCAACTTCATCGGCAATATCAAAACTTCCTGATCATTGTGTAGCCTTCTTTGCTAAATCGATTCATTTACTGTTTAGCATGGATAAATTTGCAGATAAGAAGAAATCGCTTTTAAATGCAGCAACGTTACTTTCATTGCATCCAGACTTAGAGACGCGAAAAGCCGCTCGATGCGCGATTGAAACTTTATTATTCAATAAGAAAGTGTCTTCGAGCGATATCATAGAGTTGCTATTACAGTGGGTAAATGCGGCAGAGGAGCACGTATTTCCTGTTTTAGGTGACGAGTTGAATGTAGAGGCTGCGAAATCGGGAAATTTTATCGCGCCATTCCCGAGTCTGTATTGTGGCGCTGCTCTCGAATCGTGCATATTTTATAGTATTAATTACGAGACGAAATCTGAAGCGCATATTAAAACTGTTATATCGGATGATGCGTTTGCTGAATGCGCTGGAATTTTGGCGACTATATCGCATCACGATCTTGTAAAGTCACGGACAGGATGCGATTGTTGGACAGCGCTTTTCTCGCTCTATTCTCGACAACAAAGTTCAAACGGCGCGAAAGATGTTGATTTAAATCGCATCGCTAATGAGTGTGCAAAACATATAATGAAAGAATTAACAAGCGGTAAAAACGTCAAAGCAAATCGCAAGGCTATTCGCGCAGTCTCAGCGTTATCTGCAACTGTTGGATTAGAGGTGATTATTGAAGGGTTCTTGCTCGACCCAATGTCAGCATTCTCAGACGCGTGTCGTCGCGTCGAGTGTGAAATTTCCGATAACGATGTGAAAATATTCAAAACACCAATTGGACGATTATCTACAGATCCAAAAGACTCGGCTGGTTTATCTTCTTCTACTCTTGGTCCTTTAAATAATGCTCCGTCGGGGACATCTCTACGTGCAAAGAAGGCACTCAGACCTTCCCAAACTTCAGCTGTAGCTGTGAAGGGAAAGCCAAAAGAGTCCGCCGGAGCTCAAAAAGATGATCCGAGAGAGATACAACGAAGAGCACAACTAAAAGAAGAAACCGAAACGCGCGCAAGACTTTTGAATATAGCTAAAACAGTCGAAGACGGACTTGAGATCATTTCAAACGTGTTTTCTGGAATGTTTGCATATGACAATAACAAGAGCAAAAATCAATCGTTTCTCTTTCAAGGATATAAAGGTCAGCTACAAATTCTTCCAAAGATAAAACTTGGTGACGTTGCTGCAAATATTGCTTACGATATTATATTTCCGCTCTGTGGATCAAAAATTTTGAGCGATGGTGCCTGCTTGTCATGCATAGATAGTCTAATCGAGAGTATCGCGACGACGAAAGATATTCCTGCACTTGCGGGAAAAAGCCGGAGGTCTTCTGCTCTTCGCGCTAAATTTGCAAGGGCGGCTTTGTTGTGCAGCGAAGCACGCAATGGTTTTGAAAAACCAGCTTTATTGGATTCGTTGACGAAGGAACCAGTCGCTGAAGACCAAGATCACGTTAAGTTTGAAGTTGCCGTAATTGCGGACATGTTAGATGCGCTCGCTGATGAAAAAATGAAATTAGGGGATGGGTTTTCTGAAAGTAGAAATCTTCTCGCGTTGCTTTTTCCGATACTTTCCCGCGCAATTGAAAGAATTGATTGTTCCGCGCAGCATAAAATGCTTTGCCTCGAAACATTACGAGACTACGCGCTTAAGATTTGTAAACCAATGCGTTCTGTAGCAGCTGCGATCCGTTGTTTGACGAGAGCGATAAATTATTCAGTCAGTCCAAAGTTTACTTCACTCGCACAAGAAACTCTGTTAGATGTTGCAAAAACGTCTGGCAATGCGAGTGACGTACTGGCGTTAGTTTACGGCTGTGCGAATGAATCATCTGATGCACGAAAAACATGTCTGGAAGCGCTTTCATCTTTACCAAATATACACGCGATAACGCTTGGGGACGTTGAAGCCACTGATGAGGTTTTACGAGACATTGCCGTTCGTTTATTCATTGCAAAGCACGACGTAGACACTGATTCCGCAGAAATGGCATCAAAAGCATATGCAAACGCTCAATTATCATTCATCACGGATGAAGATCAATCGCCAACGATGTTACTTCCATTTTTATCTCACGAGTGCTTCGCCGTTCGCGAGGCAACTGTGAAAGCGTTTGCGACTGCGGTCGAGCAACTCCCGAACGGTATTGCGTCTGTTCTTGCAAAATTGTTTGCATTATTTTCTAGTTGTGAGGATACTTCAGGTCGCGCTGGTGTCGTTACTGCTCTCGGCGCATCCTCGAACGCGTTGCAAAGACACGACGTGCCATTGGTCGCAACACTACTGTTAAAGGCGCTTTCGGATGAATCCCTCGAAGTTCGCGAATCAGCAATAAATGCGGGCAAGTTAGTCATCGGTTCACACGGTGAAGAGCACACGGTAACATTGCTTAAAGTATTCGAAGGATACTTTGAGAAACCTCCTGACGCGAGTAAAAGTGAAGAGATTCAGGATTACGCAAAGAGTGGAGCGGTGGTTTTTCTGGCTTCGTTGGCAGTGCATTTAGAATCAAACGATCCGAAAATCAAGCAAATATTAGAACGATTGTTTGAAGTATTGGAAACACCATCCGAATCCGTGCAAAGGCAAGTAGCAGATGCTTTCCCACCTTTGATGAAACAGCTTGCTACGGAAGAAGAAAAACGCACGTTGATTGAAAATCTCTTGAATAAGTTATCACAAGGCGACTCGTACGCCATTCGTCGCGGTGCTGCTTTCGGTATCGCTGGTGCCGTTAGAGGTATTGGTATGGGTTCATTGAAAGGTATGGGTATCATGGATAGTATCAAAGCATTAATTGAAGACAAAAAGTCAGCGCAATCGCGAGAAGGCGCTTTGATGTGTTTTGAACTTCTCGTCGAGCGTTTAGGTAGACTTTTCGAACCGTACGTCGTCACAATTCTTCCAATGTTACTTGTCTGTTTTGGAGATCAGACTGAATCTGTTCGCTTGGCGTGCGAAGGCGCATCTCAAAAGATAATGAAAAACCTCTCCGCGCAAGGGGTGAAATTAGTTTTACCTGCGTTGTTAGATGGCCTGCGCGATGATCAGTGGCGAACGAAGAGCGGCTCCGCGAAGCTTCTTGGCGCCATGACGAGCTGTGCGCCGAAGCAACTTGGAAGCTGTTTGCCACAAATTGTTCCAAGACTTTCTGAAGCATTGGTTGATACGCATCCAAAAGTTGTCGAAGCGAGTTCGTTAGCGTTGCAAGCAATCGGAGACGTGATTAAAAATCCAGAAATCCAGGCGTTATCGAAATATCTTTTAGGCGCAATTGCACATCCGACTACGAAAACAGAAAAGTGCCTCGACATTCTTCTGGAAACAACTTTTGTAAACGTCGTTGATGCTCCAAGTTTAGCGTTGATCATACCAATCATTTCTAGAGGTTTGAAGGAGCGCAAGGCAGATATGAAGAAAAAAGCGGCAAAGATTGCTGGGAATACGTGCGCGTTAGTCGCGGACCCGAAAGATATGGTTCCATACATTCCAGAACTAGTTTTTGAACTAAGAAAGTCTCTCATCGATCCGAATCCAGAGGTTCGTTCTGTTTCTGCCAGAGCTTTATCTTCACTATTGGAAGGAGCGGGCGAGGAACACTTTGAAGATCTAATCCCATGGTTGACGGAAAAAATGCAAGGCGAGGGATCAAGCGTCGAACGTGCTGGGGCAGCGCAAGGTTTAGCTGAATGTCTAAACGCGCTAGGTGGCGAAAGATTCGTCGCGATTCTTCCCGAAGTGTACAGAGGTTGTGGAAATTCGTTACCGCGCGTTCGTGAAGGGCATTTGCAGCTTTTGAAGTTTCTTCCTTTAGCAGTTGGACAGAAATTCGAACCATATCTATCTGAGTCGCTGACGACAGTGCTTACCGGTTTAGCTGACGAAGAAGAATCTGTTCGCGACGCTGCTCTAGGTGCAGGGAGAGTGTTCGTTTCAGCGTATTCGCACTCAGAAAATGCCCTTGATTTGATTTTACCGGCTATTGAGACCGGTACAAATTCTGCTGAATGGCGCATCAGGCACTGCGCTCTCGAGTTGCTCGGCTCCATGCTCTTCAGAATTGTAGGTAGTTCTGGAAAAGCGCGCGTGCAACGAGCAACTGCGGATGAGGAAGCAGCCGCTGCCGACGAGGAAGGAATATCGACTGAGGCGCAAGGAGAACAGTTGACGCGAATGTTAGGAAGAGAACGCCACTTGGATGTTTTAGCGGTTATTTATTTATTGCGGGTTGATGGACAAACGCAAATAAGAAACGATGCCGTGCACGTGTGGAAAACGATTGTTGCAAACACACCGCGCACGCTTCGCGCTACTTTACCGCGAATTGCGAAACGCATTTTACAAGCCTTTTCGCAAGGTACGCTCCCACAAAATCAATTTGTCGATGGAAAATCTAGCGATGATGACGATAATGATAACGACGACGACGACGAAGAAGTTGAAGATGAAGAACGAAAAATGACGGGAGCGAGAGCGGTGCAGGATTTAACGCGAAAACTTGGCGAGAAGTTTATTGAAGGCATCTTGCCCATTTTTCGGAGCGTCTTTGAATCGACAGAAGACGAGGAATCACGCATCTTTAGGAAGGAACATATATCAAAAGCCGGCGCGGCATATGCGCTCGCAGAAATCGTTGATTGCGCTGAAGAATCCACGCACGAAGGCGGCATCGTCAATCCAAAACAAACGAACATGTTTGCGTCGTTCGTCGCGTCTTGTCTGTCAAATCCGAATTCAAATATACAAGACGCTGGCGGTGTTGCATTTAAAGCAATGTATCGTTGGACGGATGGTAAAGAAGCTGCTGCGAAAATTGTACCTGATCTATTGAGAGATATGGACAGTGAAAACGCATCGGAGGAAGTCAAAGCGAATGCGCTCAACGGTTTACGCGTAGCATTAAAGGCGCAACCGAATATTCTCACGATTGCGTTACCGAAATTAGCCGCGCCTCCGATAACGCCAGAAAAAGCGAAAACGTTAGGCGCGCTAGCTTCCGTCGCTGGTCCTGCATTACCACCGCATTTAGATTCAATTATCCCGCGCCTTTTCGATGCAATCGAAGGAGAAATATTTGAAGAAGACGATGTTGCAGATGATGAAAAGCTTTGTTGGTTGAAAAGTGAGACTTTCGACGACGTTGAAAAATTTCCCGCTTTCGGGGCGTTGCGTTCTATAATTGCCGCCGCTCCAGAAGATTGCGGTGCCGAACTTCTCGCCGAAATATCTAACGCGCTTACTGATATTCTCAAAACGTCTTCGTTGAAGAAAATTGATGCAGATGAAGAAAAGTCAAAAGCGAGAAGACGGGCAATCTCTGCAGTCGCTCTCGGCGACTTTGCGAAGACGTTTTCTGGATACGACAATTATGCCGATGCTCAAGTTTTGATTAAGACTCTCGTTTTACAATTTTCGGACAAGTTTCAGTGCGCTCGCGAGGCGGCGTGGGGCGCACTCAGCGTCGTCACGAACACAATTGAAAAAGATGAACTTTCTGAGTTTGTAGAAACTGTTCACACTTCTATTAGGCATTGTCGCGATATTGCTAAACGTTTACAAAAAAAAACAGACGATGCTCCTTCGAAGCATGTGATTATTCCAGTTTTGGCATTGCCAAAGGCTCTAGACGCGCTTTCAAAAATATATCTCGCCGGAGTGTTACATGGCGAAGAGCCAGAACATCGCGAACGAGCCGCAGAAGCTTTGCAACTCGCGATATCTTGCTCAACGAAAGAAGGTCTCAAAGCGCACGTGGTTACAATCGCGGGTCCTCTTATTCGTGTAGTCAGCGAAAAGTTCCCGTCCTCTGTGCGCGCTGCGTTACTCGATTGCCTTTCCACGCTCGTCGAAAAAGGCGGCATCGCGTTGAAGCCTTTCGTGCCTCAAATACAAACTACGTTTTTAAAATCTCTGAACGAACAAAACCGCGCACCGCGGATTTCATCCGCGAAAGGTTTAGGTTTATTGATGACGCTTCAACTTCGCGTCGATTCTTTAGCTGCAGATCTGACTCGAAAGCTTTCCGAGGAAGGCGCCTTGGATGAAGGATGCGTCGAGGCACATTTTGAAGCCTTGCGAGGCGTCGCGAGATACGGAGGGGATAGAATAACACCCGAAACTCTAGAACTCGCGCTCAATGCTTCAACGAATGTCGCGTTGAATTCTGAAGATGAATATGTTCGCATTGCCTCAGCGCGTTGTGCTGCTGCGTGTGCAACGCTTCTTTTTAACGACGCCGATGAAAACGCCGAGAAAAGAACAGAATGGTTGAAATTTGCGAATGAAAATACTACGATTGCATCTCGCGAAGGCAAATCAAAAATTTTATCAGAGTTTTCGCGCCTCGCGCCTGAAAATATTCTTAAATATCACGCGAGTGCAATTTTGAATGCGCTAGCGAAGAGTCTCACGGATGACCGAAAACAGATTAAGATGAATTGTGCAAACGGTCTCGGTTATATAGGTAAAAAGTGCGTTGAAATCGAGGGTGCGTCGTCGGAAACGGTTGCAAAGATTTTCAAAGCATTGACAAAGCCGCTCCGCGATTCGAGCGGTGAAATTCGCGATGCTGCATCAAGAGCCATTCGCTCGATGGTTAAGTGTGCATCTTTAAGTAACGACGAAGATATTGCAAATCATTTTGGGATATTTCTGTCAGATTTAAGCGAAGTTGCGGTTGCAGATAAGCACGACGATGCTCGAAGAAATGCAGAGCGTTCAATTTTTCGAGCGTTACAGTTACATCTCGGACCAGAGAATGCGATGAAACATTTACGCCCTGGTTGTACTGGTGAAGCCGCTCGATCAAAGCTCTCGGATTTGAATTTACGCAAATTAGCATCGTTGCCGGATGAAAGCGATGACGAATTTTCAATGGATGGCTATTACGAAGAAGAACTTTACGTGTAAATAATTATACGAATAATAATTATGTATCCTATTATATTATTATTAATTCATCATTTTGTCGTCATCTTCGTCTTCGCTACCATAATCGCTACATAATTCTAACGAAAGAAGACAATCTTTCAAGCCGTTCTTCGCTCTTTTATTATTTGGATTATTCGATAACACTTCATCGAACATTTTCTTTGCTTTTAATAAGTCTTTTGTATTCTCAAACAGATCGCCGGATTTTACGTACGCTTCACCTAATCGTACTTTTGCTTTCTCGTTTGAGCTCGAATCGATCTCAAGCGCTTTTGTACAATCCATGATAGTCTTGCGTATTAATTCTTCTCTGCGATACTTCTCTGTCTCATTGCTACTAGTATTTATAGAACAGTTTTCTAGTCTCGCTATTAATTTTAAGGCGCAACTCGCTCGATTGTTCCTATACGCGACGGTTTCGGGCATCAACTTTTCTATAATTGCGTCGAAAATAATCATAGCGTCATCGTAACGACATTTCTCGTACTCCTCTAAAGCTAGATCGTTCAATCGCTCGGCTTCTACTTTCGCCTCTCTCGATAACGGTTTGAAATGTTCGACATTTAAAGAGCTACTACTAAAGTTGTTCAACATTTGCCGTTCGCTAAATTTCCGTTTATGATGAGCCCTACTATCATCATATCCAACGCCGCCAACTGTTTCCCACGGTCTCGCTTGAACATCCGCCCCAACCTTCATTCCTTCAAATCCTTCGCTAATCGCCCTCGTATCCGCGTACTCGTTCATCTCTCGTTCCCTAAACATCCCCCCGTCTGTAAAACTCGACACATCCTTCTTACTCCCCGACTCCCATCTCACGTTATAATCGATCCCAAACCTCTCATGCGGCCTATACTCGCCCCTAATCTGCATCATTCTCTCGACTTCGTCCATATCAGCCCCTGGCGTCAACGCAATCTTCAGCACGTCCTCAATCGATTGCATCGGCGGTATCCGAAACTGCCTCATCCAAAGCTTCTGATTAAAGTTCTGAGTCGTTAACGTATGATACGCCGCCGTGATCGCCGTGAACGCCTTTGCAGCCTCTCTCTCGCGCTCTCGCGCGCACTTATCCGGGTGATACTTCAGGCAAAGTTTTCTGTATTGACATTTGATCAGTTTTTCGTAATCTCTCTCCTCTTTTGCCCTTTGAGCCTCTTCTTCTGCTCCTCCTCCTTCGCTCGTCGTTCGATGTCGAGCGCGATTCGAGATCGAGAGGATCTGTAGGCATTCGTTCACGGTCAACGCTCGGTTTTCGATATCTTCAGGTAATTCTGGCCATCGTTGTTGCTCATCGTTTGAGGCAGCAGAAGTAGTACTCTGTGTCGGTAAAAATCGTTCCAACTCCATCGCGTTCATTTTTTTGTTTCTCTCATTCTTCTTCCTTCCTCGTTCCTTCCCTTTCTTTCTCCTCTCTTCTTCGTTTCTATAGAAGTTCTTTCCTACTACTCGTAATGACAGAAGAGCGATTGTTCAGAAGAAGAAAGTTTCTGATGATGCGGGAACGTTCCATCTGATAAGTCAAACGAAGAAAAAAAACGCCTTTCGCTTAATTATTATTTATGTATACACGATATCGGATATATAGTATGGGTTAAAAAGAAAGAGATCAAAAAACGGACGCACGTTAAAAGAGTAGAACGTTTGGTCTTCATAGCAGAATTTTGGATCGTTCGTTGGAAGAACGTTTCTTCGACGCGACAACGTTCCGTCTGTTTAAGTCAAACGAAGAAAAAAAACGCCTTTTTCGCTTCAATTATTAGTAGGGGTTTAAAAAAAGAGTAGATCAAAAAACGGATCTGTAAACTTTAAAAGAAAGTATGCACGCGTTGTCGTCGTTGATAGGCGCGATCGAAAAAGAAAACACGATCCAAGACGCTCTCTCTCTCTCTGTTCTCTCTCGCTCTATGCAACGGAAAAAATTTGAGGATTAAACGGCGATCTCTGATCGTCTTAAAGCGCGCTGGAACTCGTGTTTTTATGTGCTACAAGCTACATTGTATGAGAGCCCTACTTAACAGACTTATCCCCTATAAATACATTAATTATCACACACACACACACACACACACTCGCGCGTACCGTGTTGCGCGTGATACTCAAATAGAAGCACTCGCGTACGCATAGAACGAGAACTGTCGATATCAAAATCACGCGCGGATTTTTTTGTAGTTTTCATACACGCACGCGTTCGATTCAGGACAGAGAGTTAAGTTAATTCATATCTCTCTCGAATTGAAAGAAACCTCTCTTCTCTACTGCGCAGAGAAAATCCTTCGTCGGTCGTGATCATAGACGGACAACAGAGAACTTAAAGAAGAGTAATAAATGAAAGCTTCGATAACGATCGATCGATCGATGATTACGAGCACGCGAAGTAGTGCTAGAAAAAGAAACAACCGCGCTAATGAGAATATCGCGAGAAGAGGGAGCTTGGGAAAAGTAGTGCCGCGAAATAGTCGTCGTGATTGCAGCAGTTCTTTAAGGACGATCAAGACCCAATCAATGATCGATGAGAGAGTAGACGTGAGAGAGATAACGAGCGAAGATGAATTCGATCGAAGAGTGAACGCGGAGGGCGTACACGTCGTTTCGTTCACGGCCGCGTGGTGCAGAAAATGCAAGACCTTAACTGGGAAAATGGAGTATTTCGCAGTGGAGCATCTTTCGGTTACGTTCGATAAGGTCGATGTGAACGCGGTTCCGCAGGAGTTTATTAAATCACAAGGAGTCACGAAAATGCCAACGGTGAAGATTTTCTCGAAGGGCAAGGTCGTGTGGGAGAAGGTCGGGTTCGAAACGGTTAGGGAGATTATTACTGAGTTAGACGATGAATTGAAATCGATTAAGGGAGAGAGTGGGACAGTGGAATGACTATCGTGCGTTCGTGAAGAAAAAATACCCGTACGAGTAATGGAAAGATTTGTGTCTGTTGAAAATAACAATTGTATTATTATTATTAGCGCTGCGTTTGCGTTTGTTAAACAATCGAGAGTTATATTATTATTAATCAGAACGCGCAAGAACACTTTGGGACGTGCGCTAAGTATTTCGCGAGCGTTGCAGTGCCTACGTATTGAGCGCACGACCAAAACGTTTCGAACTCGTTTGCGGTTAGCCCACCGACGAAAGCTTTCAAAGTTACCGTCGGTTGCCTAAAATGTGTCTTCCTAGTTTCGCCAATGTTTTCGCTCGCTAAAAGTAATCCAACTTTTGTTTCGCCATCTATTATTTTTCTACTACTTCTATCGTTGTTGTTGTTGTTGTTGTTGTTGTTGTTGTTATCTAAAACGAGGGCAAACTCAGCAGTGGTCATTGCGTTGAACTTTTGTGCGAAGGAAATATTCATCGCGTTTATATCCACGCCATGAGTTCTTTCGATCGTTTCAACAGTCCACCCGTTGTTTTTAGCGCCAATGAGTCGAAACTGAACGAAACCTTCTCGTTCTGCAATATGATTTCCATCGATTTCAAATCGGGCGTCTGCTTTCATGATCTCAATCGAGTTTTCAATTTCAAATTTATTATTATTATCATTTCTATAAAAACCATCATCGTCGTCGTCATCATCAATAGATGTTGACGAACATAGCGCTCGCATCGCGTTCATCTCATCTTCAACGATTAATTGATTTCCAATGACGACTAAGCGACTACCGGGTAATGAAAACTTTGCCTCGTTCGAATGAATTGGATTGACCTCAACGCGACCTCTTCCGGAGACTGATACATCCCACAAGCCGTTCAATAAGTAATCATTCGACGTAAATCGAACGAAACCTTTCGCTCTCGCACAATTTGATTTCTTCGTTCTTTCGCGTATCCATTTTTGAAATTTAGAAAAGTGTAACGTTTCTAACGTTTCGAAATCGATTGCATCGCTTATTTTCATGCCGTTGTTGTTGATATCTACTTCTTTCAAGTTCAGAGTTGTTTTGAACGTTTTCGAATGACTCCCTAGTTTAATTAATCCCTTTGTATCGACACTTACGTTATTACCTAATAAATTTTTAGGAGTTTTGCGTAATTTACCTAACTGACTGAGCGAATCGCCATAATCGCTGACGACTAAACGCCTCTGCGCGCTATTTAAATCGGTGCCTTGTTTTCCTTCTGGTTCATAAATATCAAACTTTGCATCGATTATTCTTTCTATATTAATTTTACCCCGTTCTATTGGAATTATGTGAACGTCTTCGTCATCCGTATTCATCATCATCGCTTCCTTAATATTCTTAACAGCTAACGCTACCCTTTGCTCATCGTTTTCTAACAAATCTATTTTGTTCAAAATCACGACGTCGGCCACTCTTATTTGCGAAAACCACGCCTCTCGTTCATACTCCGCCCCTCCTCTCTCCGCAACTTCTGCATCGACAACAGTACACACGCAATCTAATCTCACGCGAGCGAACTTCCCAAACGCTCGATCTAAACTCAAAACTAACCCAGTCGGATCAACTATCCCACTCGTCTCCACGAACAAATACTCACACCTCTCGACTTGCTCTCTGTTAAGAATTCTCGCAACGTCATCCTCGAACTTCTCTTGCAAAGAACAACACACGCATCCGTTCGTTAACTCTACGACTTCGTTTCGTGTCGACGACGACGACGAAGAAGACATCTTCACCATTTCAGCGTCTACGTTAATAGCAGCATAGTCATTCACGGCACAGACGATCTTCATGCCTTGCGCGTTCTCGAGAACGTGTTTCAGTAAAGTCGTTTTCCCGCTCCCTAAGTGCCCGCTAATTATGCACGTCGGCAGCCTCTTCTTCTTTTCTGCTTTAGCAATAGTCCTCAACTCATAGTTCCTGAACAGATTGATCTGTTTCGTTTCGAAATCGATGTTAGTATTATCAGTATCGTCAGTACAGCTTTTCGTTATCATATCCAGTATCTTCTTCTTTTTCTTCTTATTACTAGTTCTCTTTTTTGGGTTCTTAATCGTAAACGATCGATTATTATCAGTAATAATAGTAGTAGTATAACGAGAACGACAGCTCCTCATCAATCAAAATCTCGTTCAAACTTCGACTACCACGGAACATATAAAGTCGCCCGGTACGCAGTAAAAGTAGTGCATATTATACACGAGAGACAACTTGTATTACTGTTTATCAAAAATTTACGATGCACAGTTTTAACGACCATGATTTACAATCGCCTTCATTTAATCGTGTCAGTACTGTATTTTATGAACTAAATGTAAAGTTTTCGAATTACAAAAACAGAAAGATGTGCAGTATGACCATTAAGAATGTGAGCGAGTAAGGATTAAGTAGTTCGGTGAATGTATGTATTGAAATCGCACTCGTAAAATACAGTCTTAATACAAATTGGACCATTTAAGGAATGAACGCGGAGACTAAATGAATCGGGAACGAACATACTGGATCAATACCTAACATGGGCGTTTTAAAAACAATATTTAATTTCCAAGTAATGCTCGCATAATTCGAAGAAGGCGAAGAAGGCGAGGCGAAGTCTAACACTTTTCCTGCCATCAAAGTCAAATCGAGATTGAAATTTCGAGAATCGAGCATTTTTGCTGGTAGGAGCGTGTCCGGAAATGTCCCAAAGGCGACGACTGCGTCGCTTATCAATTGGTCTGCAATCGAAATCATTCTATGAAACTCATATCTCGCGAACTGTATGTCATGTCTCGAAGTGTTCGAAAGCTGCATTTGTACTATCGACTTTAAGCATTGTTTCGATCGAACGTCATCGACCAAAGAATAGGTATCTCTTTCTAAATAAATTTTTCCCTCAATAACGCCCGACGAGAAACAACACATGAACGAAGGCACTTTTGCGTGAAGTTCTTTCACAGTTGGAACTCCTAAATGCGCGTTTTGCTTATCCGATACAGATAACTTTCTTCCAACGTTTATCAAATCGAACTTGGCGTCGACGTTTGAGCCGAAAGTATTTTTTACAATATTCCCGTAATCGATATCCATGAAAATAGAGAATTGCCATTTAACGCTACAGATTGATAATCCGTACTGGTAATAAAATGATGGCGCGTCGATTATGTCCTTTATTGAAAACGCGTACGAAATGATATCGCCTTTGAGATATCGCTTGTTCTTATCGCCCTCTGCCACAATCTCCGCGCTGAATGGTGTGTTCCTTCGCGTGTGCGTACGCTTATGTCGCCCTGCACCACTTATCCAATGCCCGTACTCGTTACAGAGCAATTTAATAGTCATCGCGTCTTTGACTTTGAAATCGTTTAAGATGTTCAATATGACTCGACCTTCGAAAGTATCGCCTTCGTAAATAGTATTAAACTGGTCGTGCGCCGTATCTCGTTCAACGACGATTTCAACCAACGCAATGTTCTTCTTAATGTCATAATGCGTAAAAGTTGCACAATTAAACCCTTTCTCTGTTACGCGTTCGACAACTGACCCATCGGCTCTCTTCCACTCCGGGTCGTTCAAGCTCGAAGTCGAAAGCAGTTTCGAAAGCTTACTGCTATCAATAGTAGCCTCCTTAAAATCTACTACGTCTGCGTCATCCGCTTTCTCCTCAACGCTCTTCGTTAATAAATCATCGTTACTCGCATCTTTCTTCATCGACAACAACGCGCTCATAGTCGCATTCCTCTCATTCTTAGCATCTCCCTCATATTCCAAATCCCTCGCTCTATCGATCGTCTCTCGCAAATCCTTCCACTCCCACGATTTCACTGACTTTCGCAAATCATCTTTGTTCGAATCCCAATCCGAGATCACGCGGGCGACCGTCTCGCATATTTCCAATCGGAAATTCACGAACAAGATTCGCCTCAACGCGAGTCCTAGCTGTTCGCTCGAAATCTCCCCTTCGTTTAATACTCTTTCGATGAACATAGTCTTCTTCTCGACCGAGGCGTGATTAGGTGATTCGAGTATTTCCTTGACGACGTGCTTGAACTCGTTCTGGTCCATTGCTTTTCAGTATCGCGCGTATGAAAAATATATATATATAGCACAGACAACTTTAAGACAACTTTAAGACAATTTGAACAACATATATATATTGTTACTGAGAGAGAGAGAGAATTCGAGAGAAAGATCGTTATTGTTATCTCGTAATAAGTTGTTTGCGGTTCATTAAATAAACTGAACTCGAGTAACTGTTCGCTTTTTCCCCAAAAAAAAATAGATATCACTGTGACATTTAATAGACATCACTGTCACATTAAGATGAGAAGGTTTAGGGGTGGTAAACCGCCTAAACCGCACGAAAGAGAAGGATCTTCTTCTTCCTCTT
>Ga0209830_10001057_pt1 | contig 25529 bp, 34 predicted proteins | sample ArcticOcean_MG_C_12_FD_187439 | JGI IMG/M metagenome (GOLD analysis project Ga0209830, IMG submission 187439) | Marine microbial communities from western Arctic Ocean - ArcticOcean_MG_CB8_130 (SPAdes) (version 2) | ecosystem: Environmental > Aquatic > Marine > Oceanic | place: Arctic Ocean...
CTTAGTTGCCCAATTTGCTATTTGTTTTTCTATGTTTGACATTTTATTTTCCCTTTGTTGTTGTTTTCTAACTATAACTTATATTAACACAGATACAGTATCTGTCAACCTTTTTGTGTGTTTAGGCTAATTTTCCATTAAGCCAAGATTAACTTGACAGGCAACACGATATTTCTTGTTCAAGACTTTCACTGTCAAATCTGTCAATTCTGACAACATTTCTAACAATGTAGTTTTTTCGCTAATCAAGCCAAGTGCTAATTTAACTTGTCCGCCACGAGTCCATTTACGACACGCTTTCTTATATGCATGATTTATTTCTTTATAAGAAATGTGCTTACCAAACTCTCGCTTATAAAGTGCGTGTAACTCTGTTCGCAGTGTTGCGTTGTGAAGTTCAAAAATTTCTGCTTTAAGTGCCATTTTATTTTCCCTTTGTTGTTGTTTTCTAACTATAACTTATATTAACACAGATACAGTATCTGTCAACCTTTTTGTGTGTTTTGGACAAAGAAAAACCTCCTAGTAGCAAAAGGGATTAAGCACTAGGAGGTTAGTTTGTTATGTCAGCTTAGGAACTACTAGGAACCTATTCTGGGTACACAACACTTTTAGTTTATAAGAGTGGTAAAAAGGAAGTAAAACAAAATATGGCGGTTTTGTTTTTTCTTTGTTGTGTACAATACTATTTAGTATTCAACTATTATACTGTAAATATTCCCATTTGTCAAGCTCTCCGTAAATACTGTTATGGATAGAATACTGTTTTTACAAAAATTAGATCAAGTGTGTGAATATAAATTTGAATTTGATGATAGACCCGTGGTAACACGAATATTCACAAAGCCGATGAGTTGCCCTGGTAGAGGATGCAGTCAAACTGTAACCACACAGAGAAAATGTTCAATTGTCAAACAAAAGGGATGGTGGAAAGAAATTTGCAATACTTGTAAAGTGAGAACCACTGAAACAACAGACTTTTCAAATTAGAAAAACTGTTCCATGATGAGAAAACCTGACACTGTAACCAATACACCAATCAGCCAATCCTTTGCACTGTTCCAACGACGACTTTCACTGTAGCGGATTTTTTGTAGATCATTGCGTATTTCAATCAACACTGTTTCCATTGAAGTGATTCGCTTGTCTAGTTGTTGTATGTGATCTGCCATGCGATCATAGCGTTCAGCACACAAATCAACATGTGCTTCTAGGTTTGTTTTTTCAAGCCTACTACGCACCTGGGGCATCGAGACCCCAAGCCTCATAGTCTGTGGCTGGATCTGTTATTGAGTTTGTCCAGTCGTTTGTGTCTTGATTCCACACTGCCGTATAATACAGTGTGCGATATTCAGGTGCATGACACTGAGCATCTGTGCTATCTCTTGTTTGTGCTTGTGCATCAGCTTCTGGATTAGCACCAGTGCCTATGCTGGTAAACAGTTCGAGATCAATTTCCTTCCATTGATATCCAAAGTCAGTTCCGTCATTTGCTTTTATTAATAATCTATACCACATTTTGTTTTTCCCTAGCCTTGATCATTTGTAAATGAGGTACCGCCATTGCTGCCTTCCATGTGCAACAACATATCAGTATATTCATCAACTGTGAATGCCGCACTTGGTAATGTTGTAATATCACCTGTGTCATCGTATCTCCAGGTGTTACTAAAACAAACCTCATCAGTGTATATTGGCCCTGCTCCGTTACCACCATCAGCAGTTCCCCAATTGACATTTGTTCCTGCAGTACTACTGGCAAAGTTAAAAGTATCGCCTGTTAATGATGCGTGATTGATTCCGGCAACAGGTTTTAGAACACCATCTAGAAAGAATGACATGTTTGCATTCTTTCTTTGCATTACACAGAAATACCATTTGCCTGTTTGCCAGGTTGCATCTCCTGATGATCCTGTTGAGATATCCCAATATTCCAAATCAGCATAACCTCTAGCAAATATGTTGATGTATTTGGCACTGGCTCCACTACCTAAACCACTGTTGTTGTATCTTCTTCCCAGTCTATAACCAAAACCTTGCGTGACATTTTGACTAGTCAAATCACAACTGGCACTGTGTCCAGCTAGAGTAGGAATATACATGTACCACTCAATGCAAAAGTCACCAGTTCCATAGTTCATAAAAGAGGGATTATTGGGAGTATAAATTTCAGTGCTATTGGTACTTGTATAGTAACTGCTTGAACCATATTTTGCATAGGTTGTGCTGGTAGTTGAACCTGAGTTTGCACCCCAAGTCATACCTGTATTGGTACTTGCGGCACCTTCTCTTCGGCCACCGCTGACCGCTGCCGGCTGTGCTAGGAAGCCACCTCTACTTGCAAACGGCATTATGCATATCCTAATGTTAAGCTGGCATAGTAATTGGTTCCATCATAGAACACACTGATAACATCAATTGAACCTGCCGCAGTTGATAGCGTCTTGGTACCACCTGCAAACTTCATTGTTGAAGTTAACAGTCTTGATCCTGTGCCATCTTGTGTTACTAGCAATGTGAAACTGTTACCTGCAGTAATACCAGTGATTGCTGAGAATGTTAAATCGCCATTCAGTGTGATACTTTGTATACTGCCGTTGCCAATAGTAGGTGTAATTGCACCCGATGTTGTGCCAATTGCATATACCACTTCCTTGAATGTGGTTAGTTTAGCTTTCTCAAGATTGACTACACCACTTCCGTTTGGAATAATATCAATGTCGCCATTGCTGGCACTTAGTATATCAAATCCGTTTACATCTAGGTTCTGTGTTAGTGTTCCGCCAAATGTTCCAGTTGCTCCAGTTGGACCTGTTGCGCCTTGAATACCAGCTGGGCCTGTATCGCCTTGTCCACCTTGTGCACCAGCAGGTCCAGTTGCACCTGTAATGCCCTGTATACCTTGTGGTCCTGTGTTACCAATGCCACCTGTTGATCCAGTAGGTCCAGTTGCACCCTGTATACCTTCACTGCCCTGTGCTCCAGTTGGTCCTGTTGCACCCTGCGTTCCAGTATTACCTGTTGGTCCTGTAGCACCTTGTGTGCCCTGTATACCCTGTGGTCCTGTGTTACCAATTCCGCCAGTTGATCCTGTAGGGCCAGTAGCTCCTTGAATACCAGTAGGTCCTGTGTTACCAATGCCACCTGTTGAACCAGTTGGTCCTGTTGCACCTTGTGTGCCAGTGCCTGTTGGCCCTGTGTTACCAATGCCACCTGTTGATCCTGTTGGTCCTGTTGGGCCTTCAGGTCCTGTGTTACCTACGCCTAATGGGCCAGTAGCACCTTGTATTCCGGTAGGTCCAGTTGGTCCAGTTGAACCAGATCCTTGTGGACCAGTGTTTCCTTCAGCGCCTTGTGCTCCTGTAGGTCCAGTGGCACCTTGTGTTCCTGTACCACCTGTTGGACCAGTTGGTCCTGTGTTGCCAACTCCTTGTGGTCCAGTTGAACCTTGAGATCCAGTTGGACCTGTTGAACCTTGTGGCCCTGCAGGTCCAGTAGCTCCTGAACTTCCTGTTGATCCTGTTGGTCCAGTATCGCCTGATGGTCCTGCTGGTCCTGTGTTTCCTGTTGGTCCTGTGTCGCCTTTTGCCGCAGCCGCTCCACTTGGTCCTGTTGGCCCTTGTGGGCCTGTTGCTCCGAGTGGCCCTTGTGGGCCTGTATCTCCGTTTTCGCCTTGTATAACAACTGCTTCAGTTGATATAGTAATATTGGCACTTGATCCTGATATTGTTGCACTCATATTGTTATTCCTGTATAATCTGCTTCAGTTGTTGGGTCACCTGGTGTTACGCCTGGCTCCCATGCTTGCATAAATGCCCAACGATGTACTAGGATTTGTGTTACTCCCACATTCGGCACATTCCATGTGAAACCAAACACCACAATTGGCACATTCTTTCGTGCATCTGGGTATAGTGGTCCTGTGTACATATTAGCAGGGAAGTTTACCACAACTGTACCTGCAGTTGAGTTAATGATGCTTGGTACATCTGATCCTGTAATATCTACTTTTGGAAAAGTTCCAATAACATTACTGTTTGCGAAATTTGGTGCCCCAGTGTTTCTGTTGAATGTGACTGCATCTACAACAACTGTTTGATATTCAGCTGAGAAAGTGTATGTGCTTACATCCACTCCATAATTGTAAATCACACTTCTTTGACTACTGGGAAAAGATTGCTCCATGATCAATTGATCTGGGCCGCCAATATATTGGCTAAATGTTAGTACTCCGGCCATGCCGTATCTCCTTTGGGCGATAATGCAAATACTGTGGCATTTGCACTGTTGTTATTTATTGACTGTTAGGTACCAGTGTGTAGGTAGTTAAATCTACTGTATAATCACCAGCAGGCACAGTTTCTTCTGCATCAATATATCCTACACTGTCTGACAATGATGCAGGTAACAGTGTTGGTTTTTTGGCAAAAGAAACTTGAGTAATAGTTCCTTGTGCATTATAAAAATATCTATTCATTAGTCTCTCACAAGCTCCCAGTTTATTGTACAATCGCTAGTTCCAGCAAATGTGGTAAAATTATTCAAAAATATCTCGTTCGCTGGTACTGCGCCACCACCAACAGGAGCAGTTCTTCCAGTATAGTTCATATTCAAATCTAAAGTTTGTATAATTTGTAACGCCACATAATATGTACCAGCAGATGGATTTGGCAAGGATAGTTTCACATAGTTACTGGTCCAGTCAACAGTTGCTTGTGTTACTATTGTACTAGATGCCAGTGTTGCACCAATTCGAAGACTAACATTAAATGCTGGTTGTAAAGCCTGTGCAGGGGCAGTGATAACTGATCCAGTGTGGTCAACATATTTCCATTGAGCAGTCACTGTCGGTGTTTCTATGTTGGCACTGATTGCAGTGTAACCTGCGGGTATTGTAGTACTGGTGGATATTTGCTTGGTAACATCGTTGGTATTGTTTCCATCGTAAACCAAATCACTGTTACTACCAGCACTCATAGCCGCCAATTGTGTGCCCACAGTTGATGCAGAGATTGTGGTAAACACATTGTCAACTTCACTCAAACCAGTTAATGATTTACCACCAGTTGCAGTACCAAAGGTTGTTTCAAACTCTTTGAACAATCCTGGTGTGCCAGTGTATGCGTTATTGCCACTTTCATTGTCGTCTATAAGTCCTTTGAGAATTGCCATCAATCCATTTGCGGCAGTCAATCCCAATAGACTACTACCAGTGTTGTCAACAACATCTGTAACAGTACCAATGGCATCAGTTTGTTGTTGTGGTACAAATGCAAGCAATGTACTTGCTGGTGAAAATGGTCCAGTTGTGGTTGAGTTCATGCCTCTTGTCTTTACATAAACATTTTGTCCATCCAGTCTATCAAAGTCTGTGGTTACAGTTGTGCCTGGAGGAAAGTTACCTCCACCTACAGGAAACTCTTCTGCTACCTGTGAATAGCTTGTGCCATCACTGCTGATCCAAAACTCCATGCTTTCAACTAGTCCACTTGGTACTGTGGTTTCAATGCTTAGTCTTGGTCTTGCAACCAATTTGAAATCAGTTACCTGTGGTTGTACTGGTGTGCCAATAGCACCTGCGGCTCTAATACCATTTCTGTCTGATCTAACAAATCTGTTTAGGTTTGATGTATCATACACCAATGGATCATACTGTTGAGCAGTTATTGAATATGTGATTGCACCATCTTCTACTCTTTCAATGGTAATAACTCTAAACAGTTTTGAACTCCAACCATAAGGTGTGTTTGTAATACCAACAACATTACCTGGATTGATATCTGAAGCAGTCCAATCTGTTTGAAAGGTAACAATCAAGTCTGCTCTACTCTGTTTAAGTTCTTGTAGTGCAATTATTTCTGCTTGAACAGGTTCATTGCACTGTGCCAACTGTATTACCAGTTCATTGTCTGGTTCATTTGGATTTCTATCTGAAGCACTCAATGCCACTCTAACAAAGTCAACTTCATCAGCAGTGTCTCTAAGTGGAAACTCCACCATTACACTATTGTACATTTCATCTAGTCCTGAACCATTTACGCTTATTCCGCCAATGATGTCTGAGTCTGTGAATGTTCTTGTGGTTGTTTCTGTTTTCAGTATTACCACATTCCATTTGCCTTCGGTTGCATCAAAGCTGATCAAACTGCCAGCAGTTGTGGCAAGTGTTTCCATGTTGGCAAGAACATTGTTGTTGGTATCAACCAATCCGTTGATTTGATACCTATTTGGTAGTGTTGTGGTTGTCATTATTCTGTGTCCTCTACATAAGGCTGTGTTACTGTAGTTACGCATCCAATAGGGTTGGTAAGCGTATAAGTTATCTCTCTTGGGCTTGAACTAAGTGCAGGGAATACTGCGGCATCAGCATGTCCAAGACTAGGTGATGGTGTTGGTGGATATGTTGATGCAGTGAAACTATCAAATCTAAACAAACAGATAGTATCACTGTCCAGTGGTACAAAGTTGTTTTGATACACTGTACTATCAAAGTTTTCAGTATATCTCACAGAGGAACTAACTCGCAGTTTTTGCATTTGACTGGTACTGCTGGCATCTATGGCTATTGCAAATCGGTTAAAAAGCGTACCATAGATGTATCCGTCTGGAATGCTAACACTGTTATCATAATCATATGCTGGTTTCTGCTCTACACCATTAACCCAAAGTTTGTACTGTGGTGACTTTTGCAGTGTACTGTACCAAGCACTGCCATTCCACACATACACCTCGGTTCCAGCACTAGACACAATATATGCATCACCCGTTGTATTTCCACTTGAGGGTAAATCAGAAATCAGATATACTGTGCCCAGGATTGGTCGCTTGGTAACTGCATAATGATTAAATCCACTATTAATAGTGCCTGTTACTTGCACGCCATAACCAGGAGTTGCGTCGGTTCCATATAAGAAAGTGTTAGTGCTGTTGAATATCTTAAGATCAAGTCCTGGTTCGGAAGAACCTGACCAGAAACTATTTCCATGATATACAGTACCAGTTTGATTTGCCACAAATTCCATAGTTTCAACTGTATCATAGTAAAGCCTGTTTGGAGCAGTGCCAGTGAAATCAAACAGTATGTGCCCAGGACCTGCGGATGCGTTACTAGGAATTGTTATTGTGTTGTTTGCACAAGTTATACGGTAGGCTGGAGTTAAATCACCATAAGGATCATAAAAATCTATTTCAGTTGTGGCGGGTGTGTAGGTTTTGTTATAGGTTATGCTCATTGATGCAAGATAACTGTTGATAGCTTCTCGTGTGCCAATATATTTTAGACTTCCGAATGTATCATAGTAATTCCAAGGCACACTGAATTGATTCAATGGTTCAGTACTGGTTGTGGTTAATAGTATTGTCTGTGGTGAGTCTTCTGTAACAATGTCTAGTGTATAGAGATTGTTTTCTTTTATATGTGGATCTACAATATTTCCTTGAAAGTCACTGGCATCAAAAGTTGCAGTCAAACCTGCGTTGTTGCTTTCAAAGTTTAGCAGACACTGTGTTGATGCATCTTTGCTAAAAGTATCTGGTGTTGGTGTAAAGTTTGTGGTTCCGTATCTCGCCACATTACTCAATCTATAATCATCAAAATAGACATCAAGCCCATTACCACCTTGTCCTAACGAAATACCAGGAATAGTAAAAGTTTGCGTATCTGATTTGCTGGTATTACCTAGACCGTCCACAGTCATAATTTGACCATTCAATGAGTGTCTAATCAAACCATCTTTTCTCCAGATGGCATAGTGTTGCCAGGTATCCGCTTGAAATACATTAACGCCAACAGAATCTGCTGGGGCGGTACCTGTGCCATTACTGCTCGCAATACCAAATTTGTTAGCAGTTATCCTTGTTGATCCATATGCAATGTTAGGAGGCGTAGGTCCTACGAAAACAGTAACGGTATTAGCGGCTATATTAGTGTCGGTGGCTAAATCTGTAGTTAATCCAAGATAATGATATGCTGGGCCAGTATAAGGAGTTGAACCAGAGGTTATTCTCTTCCACCAAACTTCTATGGTAAAGTCACTATCTAGACTAATTGGTGTTGTGTATACTGCACCAATTGATCCTGTGCCAAGTATGCTTAATCCTTTTGTGCCAAAATATGAAGCGGCAGTTGCTATTGAACTGTCCCCGCCGCCATCTAGATCAAACTGTTTTCTAATACCATACTGTTCTGGTATCTGTTGTGATCTAACACTGTCAAATATTTTTGGTGTAAGTGTTCCTATGGCAACAGTTGCATCAGCAGTGAATACAATATTAGGCAAGTCACCTTGTGGTGGTAACAGTTGTGGATTGTCTACCACAGTGATGGTTGTGTTGATAACAAATGTTCTTGAACTAGCACTACTGGTAATGGTTGTTCTTAATGTTATATCTGGATTGCTTGCACTGATTGTGCAGTCCTCAGACATGTCCATTAGCACACTACCATATAGATAATCACTTTGTGTGCTTATTCCTGTTATGGTATACTCTGTGCCACTTACTGCGGTTAGTGTTACAGTGTTGTCTGGTGTTACTGCGGTATTCAACACTATGTCGCGGTAGGTATAACTGGTATAGCCTGTGAGAAACACATGGTTGACTGTGAGTGTGCCTGTTGATCCTAGTGTGCCTAGTTCTTTGGCGACATCCCATGTTGACACCGGAACAGTATTCTTTCTGCCTTTGCTGAATGTGGCAGTTGCAGTTGCAGTGGCAACTACGGAGGTTGCACTGTAGGTGTTTAGTTCAGCAAGAGTACTCATGTGGCATTTACCACCAGGGTGAAGTCAGCAGTCGCACCAACATCCTTGAACACATTTGTTATTGTGGTACTTGCGGCACTGCAAGTGGCAACAGAGAAACTGCTGGTCCAATCTTGAAATGTTTTCATACCTGATATGGTTGTGTTTGTGCTACTCACTGTGGTAACTGTTAGTGTGTTGGTTGCATTGGCTATGTTTGGAAATGCCACAGTGCAGTTTGGATGTGTGATATCTATTAGTGCTCCAGCAGTTGCACTTGAACCAATTGTCTTTGCTAGGTCATAGGTTATGTAAGGCACATTGAATGCCACACCAGTATCAATTGATATGTCAAGGTCTGTTGTGGTAAAAGTCACAGTGGTTGCACTGTATGTGTTTAGATCTGCTAGTGAGCCCATTGTTTATGCTCCTATATCTGTACTGGCTATCCCTGCTCCATAGCGAGTGTTTGTCATGTAATCATACAAACAATCTCCAGGCAGTTTCATTGAGTTTGTTATTGTAAACATCATGTTTGGTACACCAGTTACACCTTTGTCTCTACTGTAGGTAACTTTGACAATTGCAAACAATGTGTTGCTCATGGTAAAGGTTGCACCCCAGTTTGGCATGATATTGTAAGCATTGGCTAATCCTGCATTGGTGTAGTATTCTGGAACAACAGGTGCAGTTGAACTGCCAGCAAAGCAATAGACTTCAACTAGATCCTTTACTGATTCATCTCTGTTGCCTTCTCTGTCAATGCCATAGTCTGCATCAGTACCACCTGATTGAAATACCAATCTTTGATCATTGTAGTAGATATCATTGAACACATATGAACTGGCTGAACTGGTGCTCAACAAGTTGCCTGTTTGTTCAGCAATTGCAACACAGAAGTACATGGTTTGATTGTTGTCTGTGAGCCAAGCATCAGTGACAACACCACCTAGTGTGGCTTGTCCATACAACACTGGCAATCTGTGTTCAGTATCTGGTGTAACTTGTACTGCCACTCCTGGATCAACCATTGTGGTTTTGATAGCGGCTCTTTGTGCATCGTTTTCTTTGCTCATCATTGAAGTGACTTTGTTTAAGGCAAAGCCCATCAATGCAGTTTTGGCAACACTTGCTCCAATGGAGTTTGATCCTAGAAAGCCACCAACACTTTTAATAATGCTACCGGCATTGCCAACAATGTCGTTTAACCAACTCATGAAGGGGCTCCGAAGTTGAATTGACTACGCATTAGATTGGGCACCCTATCCATACTAGGATCAGTAGGATAGAATCTTCTTTGATCTGTTGGATTGGTTCTTCTTCCTGTGGTTTTGTTGTTGAGCAAACCAACTTCACTTGCCACAGTGAACACTATGGTATTTGAACTACTCAATGAAGGATGGTCGTGATCTTCACTAAGTCCATAGTTTGTTATCATGCCTCTGAATTCCTGTGCTGGATTGGTTACACCTGCAGTTACCACTAGTTCACCTGTGGTAACATCAAACACACCTCTGTATATTCGAACACTACTTCCTCTGTAGTCCACACTCAATACTGATTGCATTGAACTATCTGGAATACCTGATAATGTGATAATAATCTCTTTGCCACTTGCACGGATTTCACTGGCTTGATTGGTAACACTCAATAGACTGCCTAATCCTGTGAAGGTTACAGAACCAAAGGTGTATGCTTTGAAATAGTCTGAGAATGTGAGTGTTAATGAAGGATTAACACCTATCTCAATGAATGTGTTGCTTCTAAGGGCTACCTGGGTGTCATATGCCATTATACCAAACTCTCATAGAATACAAAGGGTCCACTCCAACTTATTTGATCCCTTTGGAATATGGTCCAATCCGGAAAGTCTGTGCATATCACAGTCCACACACAGTTCTCTGCCACACGCAATGTAACATTGGTACCTGCGGCATCCAACAAGGGTCTGCTGAGTGTAACTGTGTTACTACCAAAAGCAACATCAGCACTGACTGTGTAACATTTACCTGTTGAACCCAACTGTATTACATCACCAGCTTTGAAATTGAAACCTGAAGTTGCTTGTCCACCTGTTAGTGTAATTGTATTGCCTGTGGTCCAACTAGCAGTGATAGCAGTTTTATCTGCGGCATTGCCTTGATATGTCATTAGGTAGTTCACATAACCTGCGGCATTGAATTGAATGTTTGCAGTTGTGTATTTGCCTAATACTTCTGCAGTGGCAATTAAGCCTTTGTATTCGCTCCACTTGGGACCATTGGGTGGTGTAACTTCAAAGCGCCAAACTTGTCCACCTCTTGAAGTTGCTCGCACTGTACCATCTCTTGATGTGGTACTTGCTGTCACACCTCTTTGATTAATACTGATTGATTGTGCGTTATCAAATATCCATTGAAAGCTCATCCGCCTATCTCCTTGTTGCCATGCTACGACGGCCTTGTTCTGTAACTGCGTATATCAATCCAGGATCTCTAGCTACCAATGCGGCAAAGCTCTGAGCATCAACTGCATTGATATTGTAATTGATTGTTTGTCCTCCTGACATTGGTGTTACCATTGCTGGTCCGCTTACCATTTCAGGTCCTCGCTCTCCAACTATACCATAACCACCTGCAGGAATCATTCCGCCATTTGCAAAGAAGCCGGAGAAGAACTTGCCTACTCCACTAACTGCACTTGATATACCACTGCCAATTGAGTCTAAGAAGCCTCCACCACTGCTACTGCTACCGCCGGAACTGCCTCCAAACAAACTGCCAATTGAACCAATTATTGAGTCTAGTCCACCACCGCTTGAACCCTTGCTGGGTGAACTTGAACCACCAAACATATTGCCAATGCCACTTACCAGTGAACCCATGCCGCCACCTCCGCCACCACCACCAGAGCTAGAACCTCCGCCACCAAATAGACTGCCTGGTGATGCGGCTCCAAAGATCTGTGCAATAGTCTGTTGAATTTGTGCTCTTAATAGTTCTTCTAATATTGAACTGACAAAGCCTTTCCATTCAAACTTACCTGTTTTGGCAAATCCTACTATTGAGTCTTCCATGCCTTTGGTTGCTTTGGAGAACACTCTCTCTGCTTGTTTTGAAGCATTGGTTGCATCATCCTTGTAGTCTCTGAATGCCTTGCTCCAACCATGAGCGAATGTTCTTTGATAGTTGTAACTCTGTGACGCCAATGTTGATTGTGCATCTATTGCTTCTTTACCTGCTCGTTTTATGTTTTCTATTGAAGCCGCTATCTGCCCATCTGGATCTCCAGTTTTGGCAATTACTTCTTGTAGTCTTCTAACTTCATTGGTAACATCCTGTGATATGCCTGTTTTGATTTTGAAGATTGACTTCTCAAGCTCGCCCATGTTGAGCATTGCCAAATCGTTTTGTGCATCTCTAGTTGCGTCAGACATCTTCCTTGAGAAGTCTTTGGCACTCTCACTTGCTCTTTCAACTGCATCAGCAATCTTCTTTGTTTGCTCTTCTAATAATCTTGCCGCTTCTGCAGCCTTTTCAAGTGCCCTTGTTTCATCACGGATCTCTGCACTTATCTGTTTGACAACAGGCAGTTGTTCTTGATGTTTCTCTGTGAGTATGGCAATCTGCTTTTGAATCTCTTCATAGTTCTTTTTACCAGCACCAGTTTCTTGATTCTGTTCTTTGGCTTTGAGTCTTAGTGCATCCAGTTGATCAGCATGTTGTTTTTGGAAACTGCTAACACTCTCTAGATACTTGATCTGTTCTGAATTAAGTCCAATCCTGTCTCTTTCAAGTTTGAGACTTGTAATGATTTCTTCGTTTGACTTCTTGTAGCCTTCAACCATACTGTTGGTTGCTTTAAGCAATTCAATAGCGGCATCTTTGACTTTTCTTACTGAGTCTTTTTGCTTTTCAGTTTCGGTAACAACATTACGAGTAGCATCAGCACTCTTCTTTATTTCTTTGTTGACTTCTTTGACTTCTTCTTTGGCAAAGCCCAGTTTCTCTTTTACATAATCCCATCCAGCGCCTATCTTGTCTGTGATAAACTCCAGCGTGTCAAATCCTGTGAGTGCTTTTACCAACAGATTGGCTGCATCTGCAACTGCTATCAGTATGCCTGCAATACCAAGGAACCTAATACCAAATCTGGCTATACCAAATGTAACACCTTTAATGGTTGTGCCTAGTTTGGATTGTCCTTTTATAAATCTACCGAGACTGTTGGTTGCTCCTCCAAGATCACCACTCAGTCCTTTAACTGCGGCTCCCATACCAAAGAAGCCACCAGCACTTGATCTAGTGCCTTTTGATATTATATTGAATAGACCACCTAGACCATTAAGTCCTTTGGTTAGTATGAATATACCAGCACCTAAGCCTGCAATGATCCTTATGAAACTTTTGAAGCCTTCAACACTGATGTTGATGCTTGCGGCTATTTTGTTTAATGGTTCTAGGACTGAGGTAAGTGCCAGTTGAAAGTTTGCTATGTTAACACTCAGTGCCTTGTTTGCTTCTGCGGCACTCTTTATTGAATCAGCATATGGACCAACTTCTGATTCTGTAATTCCAAATTGTTCATTTAGTGATTTAAGATCAACACCTTTGACTGATTCACCAAGTATCTTCATTGCCACACTTGATCTAGTGGCCGCATCAGGTATCTTGGTTAAGCCTTCAAGTACTGCTCTGAATACATCTTCTGTTGATAGTCTTCTAAGATCTTCTAAGCCTACACCAGCTTGTCTAAAGCTCTCTTGTAGTTCAGCTGAGCCTCTTGCGGCTTCACCTAGGTTCTTTGTTAAGTCACTTATGGCATCTCTTGCTCTGTCAGCAGTACCACCAGTTTGTGCCATTGCCTGTGAGAATGCAGTGATTGCCGCTACTGATATATCCGTAGCCTTGCTCATGTTAACCATTGCATCAGCACCAAGCAGTATATTTCTTACCAGTGCACCAATTGCTATTGAACCAATAATGGTTTGTAAACCGTTAAGACTATCGCCTAGATTCTTTGTGTTTGCTTGTAATTTTTTTAGACTCTGTTGTGCTCTAGTTGTGCTAACGCCAACAGTGTAATTTAGATCTGCCATGCTATTTCCTCAACAATCTTTTTTTATTTCTTTTGAGATAGTCAAGTGTTGGATCACTCATTCCGTCTGGAGCTTGTTTACTCCAACCAGTGTCCAATCTTTTTGCATAAGGATATCGCAACTGAATTTGGTTACGCTTCTTGAGTGTTCGTCTGCGGGCGTTGCCACTACGGCGTGGTGTTATCCGAACAAAATGTTTGTACGCCTCATCCACAATCTTAGGAATCTGTCGATTCAATCTTTCCAGACTGGCTGTCATTGTATCTTTGGTCTTCCGAACTGTCATCGATCTTGAACCCTCTGCATCATCTCTTCAAGTGTATTTACTGGAATTTGGTGCTCTTGTGGTTTGCCTTCTGCTTGTGCTTTGTGCTTATTTTGTTGATAGTTTTCCCATGATCGTGCTACATCAAGTACCAAGAGATCCAAGGTATCTGATTCACCCAATACAGTGCTCGGCAGACAGCCGTAGCGTTGTCCTATGCCATCAAGAATAAGACAACGCATGAGGTCGGGACTGTCAGGATTTAACTCTCTGCCAGTTACTTTCCCAGTGTTTCAACAACTGTATTCAATACCTTGATCATTACGGCTGCTGGCAATCCAGTGTTTTCTTCCAACACACTTTTACCATCCTCATCAAGGATTAGGTTCTTAAGTGTTTCGAATATCTCACTAGTGTTGTTTGAATCAATCTGTGCCATCTTGAGATACACACTCATAGGTTGTCTATCCCATGTGTAGAATTCAACAGGCTCACCATATTCTTTTACAGTGTCTTCGTCGTCTAAACTGATCTTAATCAGTTGTGGTTCTTTGGCTAGGTCTTTCAGTTGCATGTTTTCTCTCCGTTAATCTGTTAAGCAACAATAGTACAAAACCCAATCTGTTTTGGGCTTTCTCTACATCTCTATTTGCACATGCTATCTCATTCTTGGCTTTGGCAGCCTCCTTGATCATAGTTGTGAGCAAATCTTCTTCTTTGGTTTTATCTATCAAGTCCATTGTGTGATTAGGGCACTGTTGCCAGTGCCCTATTCCTTTATTGTGTTATTGTGTATTCGCCGTCCACTGTGATAGTGATCGGTGATACCCAAACAGGTGCGTCTGCTGATACAGTTGGTGCAAGACCAGTGATGTAGCCTTTGCCACTCATTGTTGTTCCGCCTGCGCCGCCGTCTGTTTTACCAAGAAACAGATCAAAATCAACAAGAACCTTTTGAGTTGACAGTCCAATGATTCCTGCGTCAGCCATTGTAACACTCGGATTGGTTGCCGGAGCTCCAAAGAATGTTGTCTGGTTAAGCACGATATTCATTGCCAAACTGTTTGTTGATGTTGTAGCAACCTGTAGTTTCGCTGTTTCGTCCAATTGTGTCCAGGTGAACACATCGTTAGCGTTGTTAACTGTTACATCTTGTAGTGCTGCCAATACAAGATTTCCAGTTAATGGTGAAGCCGAGGTGTCAGTCAGTGTCAGAGTAACCTCTGAACCTGTAACACCTGGAGCTGGATAGATATAAGCCATTTTTTGTTTCCTTATTTTTGACTAGTTAGTTTACTATTAGTTTAGTAAAATTGAATACAAACTCAGTAACCAAACGATCAGTATTATACTCGGTTGACACATCAGTTGACTTCTGTTGAAAGCCTGTGATGGCAGGGTCGAGCCTAGCACTTTTAATTTGACTAACCAAGGTTGCATATCCCGATGGTAGTACTTTTGCATCTACAACGACAGTAACAGTATTGGTAACAGTTTCTGCTACCACTTGACCGCTAGCGTCTAGTACATCGAGTAAAGGGTCTTGTGAGGTTTGATCTTGATCAACATACACTTTCTTCAAGTTCTTGAGAAACAGTGGTGCACCGTCTCCGTTGTATGGCAATTCCTGAGTAACTGAAAAGTCAGTACCAGTAATTGCCGTTGTAAGAAATGTTAAGAGTGTGTCTCTCATTATCTATATCTCCTCAGATTTACGAATCCGGGTTGCTTCTCTTCGCTAGTGATACCTGTGGCATCATTGTTGAAGTTGTACCAATCCCCAGCTGATATAAGCTCGTTAAACATCTCATCATACTTTAATTGATAATATGCCATCTTGCTTCTTTCAGCTGATTCATCGCTACCAAAGTCCGCAATCATAGGACAAATATAATAATACATGCTATGAAATACACAAAGATCCGTGAAGTCTTTTAGTCTTGCTTGGATCAATGATGCATCCAGAGCAGGAATGTCTGCTCTAGTGCGGATTGAAACTGATGTGCTCTGGCTAATATAATAGCTTTCCCACCAGTTGGTAGCTCTGAATTGTTCTAGAATTCGTTCTGTACTGCGGATCAATAGATCCTCAACCACATCAATAGTTAGACCCTCATTCGATTCAAAAAGCCGCTGATCGCGATCAGTAACATCTCCGTATTCTGCGAAGCTGAGTACTACACCATTTGATATTATGAAAGCCATAACTCGATTCCTTTACTGATTAAACAATCGAACTGTCAAAAGATAATGTCTGACCATATGCGTCAAATATCTCACCAACACCATACTGCATTGAAGCAACAATATCTGTACCGATACGACTTGCATCACGCTGAGTTTCGATGCTCATTTCACCCATCATAGCTAAACCAAGTGCTTCTCTGTGGAATATAGCGCCTGAGCTATCACCAGCAGTGTCTACAATGTTTGCATTTTCAAACACTGGAATACCAAAAAGCATACCTAAGTATCCTTCACGCATTGCTTCGTTAGCATAGTCACCTAGTGGGTTCTGCCAAGCATTTGTGATTGATGATTTAAGATCATATGCAATGTATGGATGTAACACAATAGCAGTATCACTTGTAGGAACTTTTCTTCCTCTTAGTAATGCGGCTGCTTGAGCTACAAGAGCGGCTGTCGCAGTAATTGCGGCACCACCAGTAACATTTGCAAAGCTACCAAGTAAAGCACATAAGTCTGTGTCTACTTTAGTTGCAATAGCTTCACCAAACAATTTACCTAAGTCAGCAGTTACATTTGAAGCGGCACTGTTTAATGCTAAGTCACTTACCAATGTTCTAATACCAACTGTGCCAACTGTTAGTGTAACACCATTAGTTGAAACCACTGTGTCAGATACTGAATCACCTTCTGTAACTGCTGCGGCTGTTTGTGCTGGGTAGATAGGAACAGTAATAGTTTTACCTTGTGCTGGACCAATGTTGTAGTTCTTGACAATACCACGCATGATTGAGCGTTCTTGAGCAACAAACATTGCTTCTGCTACAATCTCAGGTAGTAGGTCATTTAGGGTTGCGGTTGTTGAACCTGCCATTTTTTTTCTCCTTTTAAGATTATCTGGCTAGCCCGTTTGCCTTACGATATTCTGCGTACTGCTTACGGTGCTTTGAATTTGACATATCCAATTTGGTTATGTCTATTTTTGTGCTTTGACCAGAGTCTGAAAAACTGCTCTTACCATTTGTAGTAGCAGGCTTCGCACCCTTAAAGTGAGGATTGCTATCTAGGAATTCTTTTACCAATTCGTCGACTGCAAAAGGTTTTCCTGAGTCTGTATATCTAACTGTACCATCTGTGTTCAATACCTGTGTGTCTCCTTCATCGCTTAGTACTACACTTCTGTTGAGTAGTGTTCGTACTTGCTCTGGATTCACACTGCCATATTGTGCGGCAGCATTGAGCAATGGTGAGTTGACTTTGTACTCACGAATAACCTGATCTCGCTTTGTGATCTCAGCGTCTTTGGCAGCCATCTTTTCCTGAAGTGTTTTCTCGAACTCGCCTCGTTTGAGAGCTTGTTCTTCTGCTCTTTGTTGTGCCTCAGCTTTGAGGTTACGGAGCTCTTCTGGATCTCCCAAGTCTTCATAAGGCTTCAACAATTTTTTCTGCAATGATCCTCTCATGCGAGCCATCATGTTGTCGACTTCTGTTTGACTATAGGTTTTTGTGGTTGCCGGTGCCTGATTTTCTTCTAGATTGTTGTCTATTGCCGCATCAGTTGCGGTTGTTTCTTCTGTTGCCAATGCTTCTGGATGGTCCATTGTAAACCTCGCCTCCTCTGGAGTTTATGTTATGTTATTTAGCGACAGTTCTCAGACTGTTCAAATACTGTCTATCTTGTTGAATTATCACGGGTACTGGTGTGCTTGATCCACCATGTTCAGGATGACTCCACAAGAACTCGTCTTCTGGTTGCACTAGATTGAACCTGTTGCACAGTCTATCAAGTCTTCTTGAACTTGCATGTGGATGAATGTACACCCTAGCTTCAAATGGTTCAAGTTTCACAGGTTTGCCTCGCCACGGTTCAATGCTCACTAGACTTCTTTGCCAAGCACTCCAACTCCAAGGACATACGGCCCGTATGTTCTCAAAGTAAGCATGCCACACAAGGTTATCCGCGTCTTGTTTTCTTTTTCTTACCACCGCGTTTCATCGCCATAGTTCAGCTCCTTTATTAAGTTTTGGAATTATACATCTCCCTGTTCTATCAACTGAGTCTTTGCAGTTTGAATATCCTGTGCGGTGACTTCTGGATGTAGATCAAGTATGCCCTGATCCGTATAGCCTTCCATAATCATCTGCTGAATGTGTGGTGTCTTTTCTGCCGCCTCTAGTGTTGGATGTTCCATAACTGCATCAACATCTTCAGGATCTTCACCAAGCAGTTCCATTAGTTCTCTGTCAATGATTTGATGTATGGCAGGATCTACTGCAATTGATTTTGCCTTTACCAATTGTTCCATAGCACCTTGATTGTCTCTTATGTTGAATGAACCTGGATAGTCAATGTCTGGCTTGCCTTGTAGGTCTTGATACTGAGCATACAGTTTCCAAAGATGTTCTTCAGCAAGTTCTAGGTTTGAACTCTTCTCTGCCAGTCTACTGTTGAGCAATTGAAATTCTGTTTCCAATGCCACACCAGATAGTGTTCTTGATTCAGTAGCTCTAACTCCACCAGTGTTTGCCATCTTGTCTATTGACTCTGTGATACCACTTATGTTTTGTAGTATGTTGGGAATGTTGGCACCATCAAAGTCCAACACATATGGTTTCAATCCTGGGTCTAGGTTTTCTGGCATGTGGATAAATGATCCAGCACCAATACCTGCTTGAGTGTCTGGTGTCAATACCAAACTAGGATGTGAGTCTAATCTAACTGATTGTTCTATTTCACTGTTGCAATTGTATATTGCTCTTTGTGCATCAGCAATGTCTGCTATGTCACTAACGCCAATGCCTTTGAACATGCTTCTTCTGTTGTAGGCTAACACGGCTGGGATCGTACCCAATCCGTTTTCTTCAACTATGTCTTCCACAACTGTTTCTTCAACGCCAGCATCATCAATGTCCACAGATGTTGTTCTAACATATTCAGGTGTCCATATCTTAACAGTTTTTTGATTGCCGTTGATCTCTTCAATGTATTTCAAATATGAAAGACTGTATCTACCATTGATGCCTCTTGAGTATCTCCAATCCAAACATACCAATGGTGTGATTAGGTTGAGGTAGGGTCTAACTTCTGCGGCTACTTCATCAGCAACTGTGACTGCACCAATGCTGGGCTTGGTCATGATAATCCAACAGTGTCCGAACACACTGCTCCATGTTGATACATCCTTCATGAATGCATCTAGACTTCTGTCATCATAATCACAGTCCTGTAGGAAACTGTTCACATCCTCTCGTTCGCCCCATACGGCAAAGTCTCGTCTGGGTTCTTCACGGAACAAGAAACTGTTGTAAACACTTACCACTGATTGACAATGATTGTCTAGGTAGGTGCTTCTGGTTCTTGCTAGATACTCACCACCACTTTCAGTTTGGTAACGAGTTAGATGACTGCCTTCTCTGTAGGCATTGCCTCCAAGGTATGATTCCAATAGGTATTGCCATTGGTCCTTGTAGTCTCTATATAATTGATTAGAGGTGAGCACACTATCAGTTTGGTTCTCTATCTCTTGTACGATTGTTGTCATGTTGGGTTTCCTATTTTATGCCCCCAGCGTCCTGGAGGTGGTATTGGTGTGTCGCTCTTTACTGGCCAAATGTAATGTACACAATATCTCAAAGCATCACTCATATGATCTGTGCCACTCTCCTTGTCTGGCTGATTGGTGCCAGGTCGGTAACTGTGGCGTTCCAAACTCTCTACGGTGTATTTACACTTGTTGTCAATCAGCAAGTATAGTTGTTTATTAGCTGTTCTCAGTCTTGAGTTTACACTGTTGATTGAATCTCTAACACTGTCATGTGAGTTGGGACACTTCACTGTGAAGCCTGCGTTCTGTAGTATTGATAGATCAGTTCTGCCACCTGCTGATGTCTTGCGTTGCCGTGATGCAGGATCAGGATAGATCCATATTCTGTTTGCCTGTAGGTAACTGTATCTTGATCGAATCTCATTTACCATTTCATCTGTGTTAGATCCAAACATTCTTATTTCATCTATGATGTGTAAGGTGTTTACATCTGTTCTCACGCCCACTGTGGCACTCATGGGATTGATGTTGAAGTCCATTCCTATAAACAACTGTTGAGGTTGTGCTCCTGTATAGGCTTGAATATTCTCGTCTGTGAAACTGTAGAACACTCTTGAACCAGCATCTTGGAATGTGGCAAGGAACTCCTGTTGGAACAGTCGCTCATCCATTTCTGATTTGGCAGCTTCTACTTCTTCCTCTGGTACTCTGCCACCATCCAAGGTGGTGTACTGAAAGCTATGCCAGTTTGAGTTATCAAGATGCATGTCATAGATTGACTTTGACCAATTGTGAATACCTTTTGGTGTTCCAATGAACAGAGCCGAGCCTTGACGATCCGCCAGTGTTGGTCTGGTTGCAGTCCAGATGTCTGGATCCATATCTGCAAACTCATCATATACTATGAAGTCCACACTGTATCCTCGAGTGCGTTCATAAGCATCTGCACTCATGATTTGTATTTCACTACCGTTAACCAAACTCAACTTCAATTCAGATTCATTGGTTTTGGTTATCCAGTTTAGGTCGTGCAATCGGTCTTTGAGTTCCTGCCACACAATGCCTTTGCCTTGTGCTCTGGTAGGAGCTATGAACCAGCACCTTGATTGGGGTATTCTTGCGAACCTCGCCAGCTCTCGCATGGCCAAATAGGTTTTGCCAAATCTTCTTCCACAGATTGCAACTCTGAATCTTTCATCTGCTTGGGCAATAGCCTGTTGTGGTTCACTAAGTGGCAAATTCTAATCGTTCCAAGGTAAAGGTTCACTGTTGCTTGCGTCTGTTCCTGAATCAGTTTGTCCAAGTAGATTCTTACCTAGCCATATCAGCATAACTGCATTGCCAGTGTAGGCTACTTCCAATTGCTTGCGCCTGAGACTCTGTTTCATTGATTCACGGCCTTTTACAAGTTGCGCCGTGAAATTGTATCTGAGTGTGTCATTTTTGATTCCAAACCAATCGGCTATCTCATGATCCTTACAACCAATAGCGGCCAATTTGAATACTTCTTCTGGTGGCACAACTATTCGGTCTCTGCCTACCACTGGTCCTTCCACAATCTTTGTGCCTTGTTTCTTTTTTGTTGGGTCTGGTCCAGGCTTGCTTTTTTTTGTGTCAGCTCTGTAGTTCGCTTGTGATTCTATTTGATCAGTCATCTCGATTCTCCTATATGACTTCGCCTATCCTCTGTGATAGTATGTTATAGCTTTTTCTTTTTCCGTGTTTTAGGTTTTGTTTTTGGTTCGTCTTTGGGCAATACAAAATTGATAACCCATGATACAAACTGTTCCCAGGTTTGTTTAATCCATTTCTTCATCAGGTATGGTACTCCCATCTTCTACAAACGGTTCTGCTTTTGGCTCGGGCTTAACTATGCCTGCGGCTTGATCTCGTTGCCAAGACATTTCGCCTCTTGCAGTCAATCTCTCTATGACCTTTTGTCTTTCTAGTTCTCTTTTATTCATCTTTGTCTCCTGTGTGTTACTTAGTTGTGCGGATTAGCCAGTCTAGATCTCGCATAAGTTGTTCTACTGGTGGCTTTTCAGGTCTGTGCCATATTTGACAGTTCTTTGGGAACCATCCCATGTGGTAGCCACTTACTGAATAGTTTACTAGATTGTTCTCTAGATAGGGTCTGCTCACAAAGCCATGATTGTAACTCAGTTGTCTCCAGTATTCTCTGGTTTGACAATTGATGTGTCCTACTCCGCCTTGTCCAGGATGTGCGGCACTAAAGATAACAGTACCTCCTGGAGTTACACTGTTCCACAACACTTCTACTATTTGTTCATTGTGTTCTTCTGCAATGTGTTCTGCAACTTCAATGCACATCACAACTGGTGATTCACTCTTAAACTCAAACAGGTCAGCAGTGATAACACATTCCGGTCTAAGTGGATATGGTTCTGTGTCTATGCCCTGTGCACCTAAGCCAACATCTCTGCAGGCTTTTACATAACAACCAGTGCCAGCACCTATGTCCATCACTGGTCCACCTAGGTGAAACTTGATCCACACTGCCAGTCTTTCAGCAAATGGATACTCTTCATGATCTATAAGTTCGTAATCAAACTTTAGTGTGCTGTCTTCTGCCATCTTTTATCCCCCGGTGTTGATGGTTATTAGGTTATCTGTGGTTAAACTGTTCCAGCCTTTGCCTGTGTACACCTTTGAAATGTTTTCAAACCAACTTTCAAACTCAGGTGCAACTGCATCAAATAGATATTTACTGCCTCTTGCCTCACAAGCACTAGGTTGAATAAGATGTGCATTAGAGATACCATCCACATAGTCTTGCAGTGTGTGACAGAGGTATCCAGTTTCACCATGCACTTGTACTTCTGCAAATGCACCAAAGTGAGGAGCTATCACAGGTGTTCCACTGAGCAATGCTTCACACTGTACACCACCAAATGGTTCCAAGTATGAACTGGCAATGATCAAACATCTTGCATCTCTCATCAATTGTTTTCTCATTGCAGTGTCTGCATAGCCTAGTTCTTCAACATGATCAGGTATAGTTTCATAGCCCAGATCCAATAGACTGCCTTGTCCTGCTATCTTTAGTTTCATGCCTGCGGCTTTGGTTGCTTGAACTGCAACACTTATGCCTTTGAGTTCTGTTACTCTACCCAAGTACAAACACCAAGGTTGTTTTACTCTTGAAAATTCAAAGTCTCTTCTGTCAAAGTAGTTTGGTATAACTCTTGCATACCAATCCTGTCCACCTGCTCCATATGAAACATTTCTCACTGCATGTGATTCAAATGCTCTCCAACGAGCAAACTGTCCTGATGTGTAGCCAATGCCAGGTTCAACTGCTATTACTCCTGATGATTCAACTCTTTCAGCAATAGCCTGATGTCCAATACCCCAATTGCAAAGCAAGAAGTCTCCTGGCTCTGATCTCAATAACACTTCAGGCACGGCTCTAGCTATGAATGTTTGATTGGCATGATCACCTGTGTTGTGAACAAACTGATGTCTACGCCAGTCATGTGAACCATAAGCAGTTTCCAATGTCTCATCATCAGTTACTGAGATATGTTCTGTGCATTCTACTTCACTACGCTCATGTCCATAGTGATATACTTCATGTCCTCTGTTGTGCATCATTGATGCAAACTTTAACACCTTTTGTGTGTAGGCACATGCCACATAGTCAGGATGTGTAACAGTGTGTGGTATCGCTAGATGGTGAAATCTCATTTTATTGCTAGTCCTTTCATTCTGTTCTCGCTTGAGTGTTGTTTTCTTGTTATCACTTGTATGTTGTGCAAGACCCAGTCATCTGCATAGTCTATTCTGGTAAGGCAGTAGCACTCTTGTGTTCTGCCTCTCTGATCATATAGTTCGCCCCAAAGCATGCACCATGTTTCAAAAGTGAGTAACCAAGTTTCTCCACGCCACTGTGCTTGATTTTTCTGTTGTCTATATCTTTTGTGTTTCTCGTGCATAACAGGGTCTGGTCCACTGACCCATGTGTGAGGTCTAGGACCTGGTCGTGACCCTATTGGTTTGCCATTTCTAATCACACTCATGAGAACAGTTGATCCAATAGATTGTGGCTAGGCATGTCTGCTTCTAGCACCATTTCAATAGAGTACTCTGTGTTGCCAAACACTTTGTTCCATCTGTTGATCATTGCTTTGGGCATGTCCTTGCCTGCTATCAATTGTGAGAGTGCATCTGTTAACACATCATAGGTTGTATAGGCAGTACCATCTTTTCTGTAGTGACTGCCAATTCCTTTTTTAAGATGATCATCCACAACACTATCTGTGCCAGCTTCAACACAGATTGTAGCACATCGTTCAATGTGTGCTTTTAGTTTTTGTGTTGATGTCTTGTGCAATTTATAATACTCGGTAGCGTATTTTACGCCTGGACGAGTCTCCATTTTTCTTATTGATAGATATCCAAATTTTGCCATTGTAGTCTCCCTTTTGTTAGTTTTATTTATGGTATAGATTTGTTTCTGTTTATATTCCCAAACTCTCTAAACTTAATTTTGTAGTTTGTTTTGATTGACTGCTTGAAATAACACCAGCCGCTCTCTGTTTAGTGTTGATTGCATTGTTTGTTAGCATTCTTGTAATCAGCTGATCTTTACGCACTACCACTACCAAGTACTCTCCATCTCTAGGCATTGCCGCTACTGCAACACTAAGATAAGGAATAGTTTTACCTTTGCGACTGTTGCCTTTCTGATACATCTTGCTACACATTGGCACAAATCCACTAGTAACCATGTCATCTCTAATTCTCTTTAGCAATGCATAATGTTGTCTGTCCAGACTGCTACTGAGATCCATGTTTCTTTTAACATTACGCCACGGCCCATTGATACTTGCTCTTGCATACACCCACTGTTGATCTGCTTCTCGAAGTATGTTTACTGCCACTCGTAAATTCTGCTTGTTTTCATCTCCATTGTCAAACAGATCAATTTTGAGATATCTCCATTCAGGTGGTAATGGGTCCTCGGAGCCTCCTATACCACTTACCTTTTGACAAGTACCACTTTCTTCGCGAAGCGACTCAAGAGATTCCCTGAAGGGGTATATGTTATCGATTTGCTCAGGTGGCAAACTTTTAAGTTGTTTTTTGTTGTTTTCGTTGTTATTGTTGTTTTCGTTGTTAATAATTGTGCGGGTAGGTATTCCCGACAGTTTTTGTAATAGTTCAGTTGTCATGTTGTATTTTCCCTTTGTTAAACTTATATATCATTATACTGCAAAAACACCTGTTTTGCAAGCTCTTTTTAGGTGTTTTGGAGGTCATGAAAGTATTTTTATTATTACTGCCGGAGCAACGCAGTACAAGTATTCATACTTGATATTATTCTCTTTAACAAATTCATGCCATGCACCAAACTGTGATTTACCACGGAACTTATATTCATTAAAGTAATCATCTAATGCTATTACAGTATCAGTTACAATATGTGATTTAATATTGTCAAGTACACATACAGTGGCATTATAATTATCGCAGTCTATGTTAACAAACCGTGCTGGCAACCTACCATAGTCAAAGTCGGGAAGTGTCTCATCAAACCAACCTTTTATAATACGACCATTGCAGGGAACTGAGAATGGAATGTCACCTCCATTCTGAAACTGATCTTGATGTTCTATTCCGCCACGCCATTTGCCATTGTCTGCTAATCCTTCAAATGCATCAAATCCATATACTGGTTGATCAGCAAGTTC